>Ga0209091_10000032_pt1 | contig 129425 bp, 117 predicted proteins | sample ArcticOcean_MG_C_6_FD_187438 | JGI IMG/M metagenome (GOLD analysis project Ga0209091, IMG submission 187438) | Marine microbial communities from western Arctic Ocean - ArcticOcean_MG_CB8_128 (SPAdes) (version 2) | ecosystem: Environmental > Aquatic > Marine > Oceanic | place: Arctic Ocean...
TACTTGAAATCATTCCCGAAAATCTGCAAGCCGAAGTGGGTGCCGCTTTGGATTGGTTTAACACGCACGAAAACGCGTCCTATGATGTGACGGGAATTGTCGACCCACCGGTTACTTCTGGCAGTAGTCAGGATCTGCGATTGGTACTTTGTGGAGAGGGCGTTTGTCGTCAGGAAACCTTCAAGGTAGCTGGTTCTGCTGATGTTCCTGCGGTGGAATGGTTGGGGTTAGACCACGCGCAAGATAGCGTTGGAGTGGCTGAACTTGATCCGCCTCCAGGTGCCAGGAAGACTTGGTTAGCTGATGTGGCTGGCAGGAATTCTTTTGCTGTGTTGTTGTTTTATCGCGGCTTCTGGTGACCCCCTTGTCGCCTCGAGTTACGAGGCTACGTTTTTAGTGGAGTGGTTGATGCTATTAGGGCTGCGGGTGGCGAAGTTTATGGGGTTACCAGTGAACCTCAGGCACTGGCCTCTCGTGCCCAAGAAGATTGGGGACTCTCTTTCGAATGTGTAGGTGACCCACATCAAGAGATCGCTGATGCTGCACGTCAAGGCGGGATGTTAGATCTGCGGACCAGTGAAGTGGGTGAGTTTATAACCCGAGATACATCTTGGGGTGTCTCTCATCCTAAGGGTTTCTATCAGCCCGGTGTTCTGGCACTGAGTTCTGAGCGTCTGCTTTACCGCTGGCGGTCTATTCCCAGTCGAGAAAATACGGGTGGTGCTGGTGGCAGACCTATGGAAGATTACGTTTGGCAGCAGATTCAGGCCTCCCTTGCAGACACTTCAGCCGCTGACGCTGTGTTAGATGAAACTCCTGCCACAAAAGGTAAGACGCCACCCTTTTTCATATTCTCCATGATATTGATGGCTCACGGTTGGTTTTTGCGTCCTAAAGCCTTCACCTATCAGGACGATGGTGTGAATCCAATGCAACGTTTCCCGTTGGTACTTATGCGCCTTGGTGTATTTATTGTGAGCTGGATTGCAGCGTTTGCGTTACTGCCTACAATTTGGGTAGGCGCTGCATTGGCCTTTTATGCGCCATTGGCTATTCTGGGTATTCGCAAGGTTTACGTTACTTTTGCCGTGGAGACCGAAGAATAACTGGGCATTCTCTTCTATTTATGAATCCTGATTAGGCTCGGAGAAACAATATTAAGCTTCTGCGCTAACGAAGAAATTAGCCCACTTGACCTGGCAACAATGACAAGCGTGTATCTACCTTGAAGAAATCGAGATATCGCTTGCCTTGTAGCAGCTGAAACGCCGTCTATTAGCATGACTGGGTTTGCCACCAACCGATGCCCTACTCTATTTTCTCAAGCGGAGACAAACCAAGCACTTCACGAAATGTCTTGTGAAAATGATGCAGGGGAGGTTCATTTCGACCGAAGGTAACATATTGAAGGAGACCATTTTCCGCTGACTTCTGCTGTAACTCGCCCATTAAGTAGTCCTCCTGCTCAATCGTGCTGGTAAAAATTTCCATTGTTGTTTCCAGCGACGAAACCGGCTTCTGTTCAGGATCATAAGCGGTGTCAGCAGAGACATTCTGAAGACTACCGCTCGCTTTAGCTGCTGCTTCCAGGTCCATCACCCCCTGCGAATAATATGCAAAAACCTGAGACGTAGAACGTCCGGAATTCGAAGGATCGGGATACATTTTGACAAGCGTACATGTGCCATTTCCAACGATCATTGTGATGTTAGGAAACAAATAGTACAAAATAAAAGCAGCACCCTCATGGATGTTCCACTCGTTCTTGGGTGTGTCTTTAAATTGACCAATTGAATTAGATGCAGTGACAAACCTGTGATGACGACCAAACTCTTCCAGGTGTAAGGTGTTGCCAGGGATTATTTTAGCGAGTGTTTTTTTGTGCAGTTTACCAAAGTGATAAGTCTCTCCAAAGGTATCGTTGGCTAGTTTCCAATTGAGACTCATCGTAATGGTTTTAACGCCTCCATGTACCAAATCACCCAATCCGTAGGAAGCAATTTCGTTCGCGAGGGGCTGGCCCAACAATTCGTCCACATCAAGGCTTCCATCTGGTTTGGGGTGAACCCAAAGCAGACCATCGCGTTCAACAGCCGGTAGTTCTATCAAACCGTTACAGCTTTTATCTATTGGACCGAAATGATCTTCATCCGGAATCGCAACCAGATCACCTTTGTTCGAGTAGCTCCATGCATGGAAGGGGCAGGTAAACACGTTTTTTCTACCGCGTGCTTCCTGAGCGACTCGAACACCTCGGTGCCGACAAGCATTCAGGAAGGCATGGAATACCCCTTCCTTGTCTCGAGTTGCCAGTAAAGGGGTGCCAAAATCATTGATCGCCATAAAGCTGCCCGGTTCTGCCAAATCACCCGACAGGCCAATCAGTTGCGGATGATTTTGAAAAAATAGATCCCACTCCTTTGCCGCAATCTCAGGACAAACATAGGCTGAAGTGGGCATTCTATATTGCACACCAGCATCAATGTTTTTACCTTCATCTACCTGCCGCATGAGTTCTGTGAGGATTTTTACCTGGGTATCCTGGTCCATGCTAAACGTCCTTTTATGTGTAGTATCTATCTCAGACTATGCATACTGAGTCTAGAGAGGATAGTAAGTTTAAACCGCATTTATCCCCGGTTTCAAAAGTATCTTGATAGGTTTTTTTGCGAAAAGAAGTCCGTGGGATAGCTTTTCGGTAGAGGATGACCACGCCACTGTGATCCAAATTTGAATGAATTACAGCAATTACCATACATACTGTTCCTCGGGAAATGTGGTTTATAGTGTCTATCCTCCGATGCACCTGTCTTGGCTGAAATCGCTTAAAAATCATCTTTCTTCGCGATCAAGTGTTTACGCATGGCACGCAGTGCGGTGCCACCTGTTTCACGACCGTATTCAACGATCTCGGCGAAATCCAGGCCTTCGCCACTAACCTCACAAACCGGCTCTCCGTTCTTATTCTTGGAATGGCAGAAATGCTACGCAAATATTAATAATCGTAAAGGTTTTGTTTTAGAATTTTTTACTCAAGTTCGTGCACCCATGCAGCATGTGCTGGCGCACTCTTTGTCACAGACCACTCATCGACCATGTCATCGGCGACATTTTTCAGTTCCTTGAGCTGCTCATCAGTGCCCTTATTTGCGGCCAGCTCCAGTCTGTGGCCATTGGGGTCGAAAAAATAAATTGAGTCAAAGATCCCATGATTTGTCGGACCAAGCACATCGAGCCCTGCCGCCTCTAGCCTGCTCTTGTAACCCATCAACTCATCAAAACTGCCGACCTCAAAGGCAATGTGCTGTACCCATTCCGGTGACGAATAGATGCACTTTAAGTCGATGAGGCCGATTGGGAGCCACCAGCCTGCATGATTTTCTGTAGCCCCTCAACCAGTAAGGTGTCGGCAAAATTTGCTATGCGATCGGGCGCATCGCAGAAACCGCGCTTTACCCATACCGAGAGCACGCCGTGTATGACGCTGGCAATTGTGGCAACCAAATAAGCCTGCTCGACCGGCTCCAGTTTTGGGGTCTGGTTGACGTCAGTGACCCGCGCAAGCATATCCCCAAGGACCTCGCTGAGTGGTTCCATAAAAAGGCTGGCTGAACAGCGACGAACGAGCGGTGCAAGAACAGCCTTGTGTTCCTCGCACTGATTCAGGACCATTATCGAAAGCGTATTGCCCACGACTGGCATGATCAGCATGCGATCATTAATTTGTAATGAAATTTCTTTGAATAAATCCAAAACCATTCGTTCGACCAGTTGTTCCAACGACCCCACCCGCGCATAGAAGGTCTTTCTGGTCACGTCCGCATGTTCGGCGATTTCAGACACCGTTAACGACGTAAAATTTCTGCCAGACCTTAGCTGTTCGAGTAAAGCATTGCGGATCGCAGCCTCAGATCGAGCGATCCTAGGATCCAGACGGTTGGAGGAGTCATCAAGTAGGCGGTTCTGCGTCATTTATGAACGTTAAAAGGATCAAGGCAGAAAGTAAACACTTGACTAGTTCTTGGGGATTCCACTAAGTTACAGCTGTTACTTTAAAACAGAGGAAAAGCAGATGGGTATCGGTGAAGACATACATGTAAACAACGTTCCACTCGATAAAATCGACGTCAGCAGACCAGAAATCTTCTTAAACGATAACTGGCAACCTTGGTTTGAACGTCTTCGCAAAGAGGCGCCGGTTCATTATCTCGCAGACAGCGCAACCGGGCCCTTCTGGTCGGTGACCAGCCATGAAATGATTAAGGCGGTTGATACCAACAACGAAATATTTTCTTCAGAGGCTAAGGGTATTGCGATCGTCGACCCGTATGTCGCCGAAGAAGGACAAATGCAAGGCAAGAATTTCATCGCGATGGATGGGGACGAGCATGTTAAGCAGCGGATGGCGGTAGCGCCGACGGTTGCCCCGAAAAATCTGGCTGGATTTGAGCCTTTGATCAGAGAACGTGCAAGCGACATCTTAGATAACCTCCCCGTCGGTGAAACGTTTAACTGGGTAGAGGAGGTATCGATTGAGTTGACGGCGAGAATGCTAGCCACATTGTTTGACTTTCCATACGAAGATCGGCGCAAATTGGTTCGTTGGTCCGACCTGGCGACCAATGTGCCAGAAGTGACAGGCGACGACAGTATCAATATGAAAGAGCGTTACGATGAGTTAATGGGTGCCGCCGCGGCGTTCTATCAGCTATGGATGGCCAAGCAGGGCCAACCGCCTTCCTTCGACCTCATTTCAATGTTGCAGCAAAACGAGGCAACATCCCGAATGAATGAGGACCCTGAATTGTTTCTCGGTAACCTTTTGTTGCTGATTGTCGGGGGCAACGACACGACGCGAAACAGCATCAGCGGAGGTGTGTTAGCGCTCAACAAATACCCAGATCAATATCAGAAACTTCGCGAGAATCCAGATCTTATCCCAAACATGGTAGCCGAAATGGTCCGCTGGCAAACGCCGGTCATCCATATGCGCAGAACGGCATTGGCTGACATTGAACTTGGTGGGAAAAAAATAAAAGAAGGCGATAAAGTCGTCATGTGGTATCTGTCGGGTAACCGTGACGAATCGGTTTTTGAAGATCCGGAAAAATTCATCATTGATCGTCCCAATGCACGGGCGCATGTGGCCTTTGGCTTTGGCGTGCATCGTTGCATGGGTAACCGCCTGGCCGAGATGCAGCTCTGTGTTCTTTGGGAAGAGATCATGAAACGTTATGACCGGGTTGAAGTCGTCGGGGACGTAGAGCGGCTACCTAATAACTTTATTCGGGGGATAAAAAACGTGCCGGTGCGGCTTCATCGCGTTTAGTAATGCTTAAACAGCAAGCGCTTTACCTGGTATAGGTTGGAAAGTAGAGGGACATTTGTATACACATAAGGTCGATCTAAACCCTGCGGCACAAGGAGTTTATTTATGATTCTATATTTGGTGCCTGGGTCCTGCAGTTTTGCCTCTCACGTCGCGCTCGAGATGGCCGGCGCAGATTACGAGGTGCGGCTAGCGCCTAGAGAGCATGGACGAACCGCAGAATCTTTTTTTGAAATTAATCCCAAGGGTAGAGTGCCTGCCCTTGTGACGCCTGATGGCGTGTTAACTGAAACACCGGCTATTCTGTGTTATATCGCACAAACCTATAGTCAGGCAAAGCTGGCGCCGATGTCGAACCCCTGGTTGTTTGCGCAGGTACAATCATTTTCTGCCTACCTCTGCGCGACTGTTCATGTTGCACATGCGCATGGTCATCGCGGTTACCGCTGGGCGGATCAAGAAGCCTCGTTTCAGGATATGACGCGTAAAGTGCCGCAGACTATGGCTGCCTGTTTTGGGTTGATCGAGAAAGAAATGCTCCAAGGTCCTTGGGTTTTGGGCGAGGATTTTTCCGTTTGTGATATTTATCTATTAGCGATTGCGCGATGGCTGGAGGCAGATCAGGTGGACACGACAAGTCTCATTAAGGTGTTGGACCACCGTACTCGAATGTTGCGCCTGCCGGAGGTTCAAAAGGTGTTGGCGAAAGAACAACGCTTGGTACTATCAGGCTAAAGGCCCATTGCAGGCACGAAACCGTGATTCAATGATTGGCCTAATGATGAGGGTAAACACGGCTCAAAGTCTGCGTGTTGCAATCGCCTTTCGGATGACCCGACCAGAATTAATCAGAAGAGTGTTGACGTAAGGACAAACCGGTTAAGAGCAAAGTGAAACAAACACTATCAACCGAAATGCTCGGCTTGGACCCTAATCCGCTGGGGTAGCGCTATCGCCACAAGAGAGGCAAGCGTCTGCCGGACGATGCAGGGTCCCAGTTCGTTGAGGTCGCCAGCGACTCGTCATTTGCGAACACCTATCTGGATAACGACCCCTACTGCGATCCCGTCCCACGTGACCCGATACGAGACCAGCGGGAAGTCATCGTAATCTGCAGAGGCTGGGTCGATATGATGACGGCATCGAAGAACAAGAACAGCTTAAGATCAAAGCTTTTTTAGCAGTGAAGCATTTCCCAACCAGCGATCGTTGTGGGGCGACAGTTACTCGGGCACGACTCATCGTCCGGGTCGTGGATCGCCCATAACGCCCAACGGCGATTGCGCTCTAAGCCCGCCGTCGACGACAATCGCTTCACCCGTCACAAAGGATGCTTCATCACTAGCGAGCCAAACCGCCGCATTGGCGATCTCCGCGGGCTGGCCTATTCGGCCTAGACTATGAGCACGCAAATTCACCTCTAAGGCATCAGGGTTCGCCATCATCCTTTGAACCGGGGGTGTTGCTATGGTGCCAGGGCAGATAGCGTTTACTCTGATCCCCTCCGGCGCATGATCTGTCGACAGTGCACGTGTCAGGTTGATGACTGCCCCTTTGCTTGCCGCATAAACCACCGCACGGCCATCACCATGCAAACCAGATATCGAGGCTGTGTTGACGATTGAACCACCGCCTCTCTTTCGCATGTGTGGCACCGCGAATTTGGCGCCCAGAAACACGGAGCGTACATTCACCGCCATCACCAGATCCCAATCAGCAGTATCAAGCTCAACGGCAGATCCGGGGCGAAGCGTGCCGGCATTGTTGAACAACACATCAAGGCTACCGAACCGATCCACGCATGCGTCAACCATTGCAGAAACAGACGCTTCATCGGCCACGTCTACCTCTACAGCGATAGCAACTCCTCCCCTCGCCTCGATTTCTGACACAACAATATCCGACTTATGCCGCCGGATATCAGCAACCACCACGGCCGCACCCTCTTGAGCAAACCGCATCGCACTCGCCTCACCAATACCTGAACCCGCACCAGTAATAATGGCGGTTTTACCCCACAGCAATCCTTTATTTGTCATTATCGATCCCTCAGTTAAAACGTTAGCGTCAAGTTTCGGTTACCCATTAAGCGAGACAATTAGCTGCAACCCCTATCAACATCACCCCTACCCAACCTATTTGTCGCCTAACAGATTGACCAGGCCACCTGTAAGCCATCAGATTCAGGCCGTTACAGACATTGACCATCCAGAGGATCACTACGCCACTGTGGACCAAATTTGAATGAATTTCAGCCATTACCATACATACTGTTACCCGGAAAATGGGGTTTATAATCCCTACCCTCTAGGTTAAATTAGTAATTCTCTAAGTGGACCATTAATCATGACCGATTTAGCGATTGAACCCATCGAGAACAAGTGCTTTGGCGCTAGCGTTACTGGAATTTCACTTCCGGCAATCACTTCTGAACAATTTGAAACCGTTCACGAAGCCTTTCTGGAATATGGTTTTCTGGTATTTCCCGACCAGCATCTGTCAGACGACGAAAACATCAAATTTGCTTCGCGTTTCGGAGAACTGGAATTCGGCGCGCTGCCAATAGCCAATAGAAAAAAGCTCAAAGACGGTCACTACGGAAAAATGCTCGATGTTAACGCTCAGCGTATGAGAACCAACATCGGTAACGAAACCTGGCACACTGACTCGACCTATCAACCCGTTAGCAGTAAATGTGCAATGTTATCAGCCGTACAGGTACCACGATCTGGTGGCGAGACCCAACTGGCAGATATGCGCGCAGGATATGCTGCGTTGGACGAGGAAACCAAAAAACAGGTTAATCAGTTGAGCGCGTATCATTCAACAGAGTTTTCACAAGCAAATGATCTTGGCGACTACCCCTCATCGAATGAGGGTATTTATCACGGCGAAGCTTATCTTCGACCCTTAGTAAAAGTACATCCAGAAACAGGTCTACCCAATCTATTTGTTGGACGACACGCTTTTGGTATTCCAGAGTTTGACCGTGAAGCCAGCAGAGCGCTGTTGAAAAAGCTCGTTGATTTTGTGGCCTCAGAGCCACAACGCGTTTACACACATCGGTGGCAGGTAGGCGATACCTTGTTGTGGGATAATCGCGCCTTGCTTCATCGCGCTTGTCCGTACGACTATGAAGAACCACGCGTTATGACAGCAACCAGAGTGGCTGGTGATGAGGTAACTGAACTATCCTACTATCCCGATAATCCTCGAGCAGAGGTCGGCAGACAAGCACTCACGACAGAGCTTGCAATCTTGCGGCTCGAGTCTGGCAGCACAAGGTTCGGCGGCACTACTGCCACTGAGTATTAATCTCTCGTCTCGCCGGTCTCGAATTTTAGTGCCATGCGTGTCATCGCCGACATCACTAATCCAGACATCATTCAAAAGAACCTTGTTCACATCGAAACACAACCATCGCCGTCTGATTTTGCGACTGCCATTCGATGATGAAATGCGCATGGATATACAGGTCAACATCACCTCTGCCCAACCTATATGTCGCCTAACAGATTGACCAGACCGCCCCTAAGCCATCAGATTCAGGACGTTACAGACATTGACCTTCCAGAGGATCGCCACGCCACTGTGACCCGAATTTGAATAAATTTCAGGCATCACCATACATACCGTTCTTCGGGAAAATGTGGTTTATAATACCTACCCTCTGTAGAGCAGGAGCCCCACTCTCGTTAAATCAGGTCATTTATGATTAAGACGCGTTTGACGCAAGAACACGCAAGAGACAAAGCGATTCATAAAACTACACTGCGTCGGTCTATTTCTTTCTGCAAAGTTCATATTTGATTTAAACATGAAAGAGCGAGTAACTCTGGATGAACCCTAAGGCCCTTTATAATACTGACAGGCTAAAGCCTGGAAATTCAGATATGGACAGTGACAAGGCAACTAAAAAAGTCGCACTTGACGGCATTTCATTCGCGTGCAGAAACCAGAACCGAATCATATTTTTGACTATAAAAAGAGAAAACAAAAATGACTAAATTGACAATCGTTGCAAATATCACGGCCAATGCAGACAACATTGAGCTGGTAAAGGCGGAACTTTTAAAGCTCATCAATATCACTCGGGCTGAATCCGGCTGTATCAATTACGATTTACACCAGGACAACGAGAACCCGGCGCACTTCCTGTTTTATGAAAACTGGGAATCGCGTGAGCTCTGGCAGGAGCACATGGGTAACAAACACTTGTTAGAATACTTGGCTGCTACAGAAGGAGCGGTGGAGGAATTCGTAATTAGTGAGATGACGATTGTCGCATAGCCCTCTGATTCGATGGTCGTTTCTGGATTTCAGGACGACCTGATTTCAAGGTGGGGTTTCGAGCAATAGCCATTGTTTTACTCGGAACCGTATTCAATCATCTGCCGGGAAGTCGAGGTGAATATGATTGCCGTCCGCATCCCATAGATTAATTTGGTAGAGGCTGATCTCTGGAATATCAGCGCGCCGATATTGCACATTCATCGCTTGAAGTTTGGCCTCAAATTTAGCGCCACCTGTTGCAGAAAAGGCAAAATGCTCGAGCTTCAGGTCCACCTCAGATCCTGCGCCAGGCACATCATCAATACCGACCAAATGCACGGCTGCGACATCACCAGCATACATCCACGCACCGGGGAACGGAAAATCCGGGCGATGCCCGCTATGCATACCCAGAATGTTTGTGTACCAGTCGATCATGGCATCGAGCTGAGTAGTACGTATGTTGACGTGATCTAGCTTTCCAATTTCCATCGCGATTATCCGATCAGATTAATGTTCCAAAAGTGCGCACTCATGTCGACCACATCAGAGGTAACGTTTTCAACTAATGTTTGCCCGTAGATCAAGGACATGCCTTGGGATACAAGCCTAGTTAATTTGCAAATTTTTTCTTTAAGTAGGTCTCTACGCCAGAGTGTTCATTTAATGATGATGCAATTTAGCCTACCAGCCCCTGTAAAGACCTTGAACGATACTACCTTACTGCTTCTAACAATAAACAGATGCATTAATTCTGAATATACCTCTACACTATATTTCCATACGCGCTGGTCTTCAACGCCTTAGTAATCAATGTTAGTTAAACCCGGATCACCCGTGCCAGGCGTCCAGATCACTAACGCCTGGCGAGTAAGCGACCCAAACCCTGAAGTGGAGAATAGAGGCGCTGGGTTGCTACTGGTCGCTTTCTTGCATATTGATTGAGTTATTTGATCTACTTATCGCATACTCGCAAGCGAATAGGAGACTAAATTGAGAAAAATACTTCTTGTTAGTCTAGCGGTGATTTCTTTCGCTGTGTTGTCAGGCTACTTTGCATTCACTTATTTTCAAAATCAGCTGTGGCCCGAGCAGGATAGCGTGTTGAGTATTCCCGATTCACGCTGCTCACTTTCAGTTTTCCCTGATCTACCGCAGGTGCAATTGATCACAGCGGCGCTGCAAGACAATCAAGCCCACCATTGCAAGATAACCGGCCGGATCGAAGATGAAATCAACTTCGAGCTGCTTCTGCCGCGAGACTGGAATGGCAAATTTGTTATGGGCGGTGGTGGCGGCTTCGTTGGGAGTGTTGTCAACAGCGCTTTGTTTTACGGTGCCATTAAAAGCGGATACGCCACCGTGGGTACAGATACCGGCCACGTCGGACACGGACTCGATGCCAGTTGGGCGTTGAACAACCCATCCCGAATTGAAAATTTTGGCCACCGGGCGGTTCACTTGACCGCTGTCACCGCCAAATCCCTGGTCGAGAATTTCTATCGTCAACCCAGTTCAAAAAACTATTTTGTGGGGTGTTCTCGAGGCGGTGGCCAGGGGTTAATGGAGGCCCAAAGATACCCCAAAGACTTTGACGGCATTGTTGCAGGTGCGCCCGCTCACAACTGGCAAGCGATAGCAGCGGTCGGTGTTCAGATCAACCAGAAAATGTTTCCAGACCCCAGCTTTCTTGATGAGGCTATTATTGGTGAGGCTGAGCAGGCGCTTGTCGCACAGCACTACCTGGCGCAATGTGATCACCTGGATGGTATCGAGGATGGCATCCTGACCGATCCACGGGACTGTGATTTTCAGATCGAATCACTTCGGTGCACCAGTCCTGATAGTGCAGCCTGTCTCAATGACGAACAGCTCTCGGGTATGCGGGCGATTTACGACGGCCCGATGGACGCACATGGACGTCGTCTTTATCCCGGATTCCCATTTGGTGGCGAAACGAGTGATGGAGGCATGATGGTTTGGACCACGGGCGGCCTTGCTCATAACCCAGCAATTTCAGATCCTTCTACTGGCCCACAAGCCCCAGAATTCCCCAATGCACTGTATGGGTTCAGCATGGGTCTGATGAAGTATATGATTTTCAATGATCCCGAATGGGATTATACCGGCTATGATTTTGAAGGCTGGCATGTCGACTCGGCAAGCGTCGCGGGACTTTTAAATGCCACCGATCCTGATATATCGGCATTTAGGGAACGGGGTGGCAAGCTTTTAATGTTTCACGGCTGGTCGGATATGGCGCTTAGTGCTCAAGGCACAATTGATTATTTTGATCAGGTTCTGGCAATAGATGAGGCTGCCCGAGATGATGTTCGGTTGTATCTCATGCCCGGTGTCGACCATTGCTTCGGTGGTGCAGGTCCCTCCCTGGTGAACTATTTGACCGAACTGGATGATTGGGTTTCATCCTCTAGGCCTCCCGAGGCGCTCGAAGCCACATGGTTGCGTTTTAATGCGATACCTTATGGCAGCCGACTGGTCTGCCCCTATCCACAGATACCCGTGTTTGATGACACCGGAAATACTAGCGACGCGGCGAGTTTTAGCTGCAAGCTATCTGAATAAGCTGTTAAGGCGACTTTTGGTAACACTTTTTGAGAAGGTGAACCTGGTGAGGTGTGGCCAACCGTAGCCTAAAAGAGTGGCCTTCTACATTCCTTCAACCAATAAGGTGTGAGTTGCGACCGGCGGCAATCCTGGTTCGATCGACCAGTGAAATTCTGCTCAGTGATCCGTATTGATTCTCTCTCTGGCTTCGGCCTGGAGTTGCGCCACTTTTTCCTCCGATAGTTCGTAATTCCATAGCAATGGCACGGTCAGGATTTTAAACAGTGCTGGCACGATTGAGTAGACGCAGGTCAGGACCATCAGCGAGAACCAGCTGTTGGTTGTGTTCAAAGGATCAGCCAACGAGTCGAAACCGGCCAGGGTGACGATGGTAGTTCCGATCGTAACACCCAACGCAAATGCCATTTTCCGGGTCATAGACCAGATGGAGAAATAAGCTCCTGCTCGTTTTAGGCCGGTTTGCGCGGTATCTACGTCGATGACATCCGCAGCCATCGAGGCGGGTATTGCGCTGAAAGCACCAACGGCGGACCCCTTCCCGCACATGAGAATAATAAAAAACAGGAACTTGCCGGTATCGGTACCTTCAAACCGGTCAACAACCACCTGGTGAGCTTCCGCTGGCAACCAGGCCAGCACCCGGGGGATTTCGAATGCGTCGTACCAGCTCTGAGGTGTGATTGCGACGACCGGTACGAGCATAGCGAAAAAAGTAAACCAGAATACGGCGACCAAGACCGCCTTTGCCTTACCTATTTTTCTAGAAAGCCAGAGCCAGATTGGAATGCCGATGACCGTCGACAAATAGTAAGGCGCGATGTAGAGGCCGAACAGGTCACCGGCAAGCAGCAGGTGTTTGACGAAAAAGAAGGCCAGGCTGGCCGTCATTGCGCTACCAAGGCTCGAGAGTACAAATATTGCAATCAGCCGCATGTAGGGTTTGTTGGTCAATACAATTTTGAGACTTTCTCTTAAGGGTAATTTCTTCGCCGTTTCTCTCACCTCATATTCGGGTACCGATAGTACGGCGTTGAGAATAAAGACAGGCATGATGACGGTCATGATGATGCTCAAAAACCAGACAGCATCGACAGGCTTGGTGTAACCAAAGAAAAGAATTACCGCTGGTGTGAAAGCGGCGATCAGTGCGCCGGTGACACTAAAGCCCTCTCGCCAGCTTGTTATTCGGGTTCGTTCATGATAATCGTGAGACAGTTCTGCACCCCAGGCGGCATAAGGCAGATCTTTAATAGTCGAACCCAGATAGACCAGTGCGACGGTAGCAAACAGGTAGGTGTACCCGAAATTAAAAGTTTCGCCAAACCAGGTTGTTTCTGAAAAGGCCAACGGTGGTACGAACAACAACCAAACACCCACGCCATAGATAGGCGTACCGATCACAATGAATGGTTTTCTTCTTCCCCAGCGAGTACGAATCTTATCTGACAGGAATCCAATGATGGGGTCGGTGATGACATCAGTGAACCGGGACAGAGTGATCATCAGGCCCACCAGACCCAGTGTCAGACCAAAGCCATCACTATCAGCATAGATCGCAGGTACATAGGCGACGAGCGGCAAACCGACGAGGGACAAGGGCATTGCAGGCGCGCTGTAACTGGCGAGCTGCCAGCGGCTGAGCTGCGGGTTATCCGGTTGACTCAATTGTCATTACTTCAGCAATGCAAAGTAAGATGCTATCAGACAACCGTTCGCCCTGTTAGCCTATCGGTTCGATTGGGATGAACTGCCGACAATACTTGGGGTCGATCTCTCAAAATTGATGGGTGCCATGCATGCGGCAGAGATACCCTTTGTTTTCGAAAGCTTCGATGATCGACTAATGAACTGGGTTTTGTTCTCGGACGACAATATTCCCAGCCGGACGGAATTATCCAGAAAAATGTCATCCTATTGGGCTGAGTTTGCCTACAACGGGGCCCCTGGTAGGGCGCGCGATGGTACACAAGCTGAATGGGAACCATGGAATGAGAGCCCCAGCCAGGGGAAGTTTGTCATGCTGGATAGTGAGCGAGGTGGTGGAATACGTATGAACAATGAAGCGGTTACTTTCGCTGTGCTCAAACGACGTCTGCTCCAGGACACTTCGTTTCCAAACGCCGCCGCTAAAAGCAAAATTTATGATTGTCTTTTTAGGGATAGCGAATATTGGGAAGAAGAAGAATTCGTGGCCCTGGGTTCTGAGGCCTGAGATATAACCATTTTTCAGTTCCTGAGGCTCTAACCAAAAGGGTAGTGAGCGGGCCGTCATCTCAAGGGAGTAGTAGCAATGTTGTCCATTCTAGATATATCGATTGTCGGTTTTTATGCGATCGGCCTGTTTGCATTAGCGCAGTGGGTTTCACGAGAAGAGACTGGCCATCACAAAGATGCCAGAGACTATTTTCTCGCTGGAAAATCATTGCCCTGGTGGGCCATTGGTGCGTCCCTGATTGCGGCTAATATCTCTGCTGAACAAATAATAGGCATGTCCGGCTCCGGATATGCTATCGGTCTTGCCATTGCCTCCTACGAGTGGATGGCAGCAATCACGCTCATACTAGTAGGCAAATACCTTTTGCCGATTTTCCTGGAACGTGGCATCTACACCATGCCGCAGTTTCTGGAGCAGCGTTATGATCACCGAGTGCGGATGGTCATGGCTTTCTTCTGGCTCGGCGTCTACATTTTTGTCAATTTGACGTCAGTACTATGGTTAGGTGCTTTGGCGCTTAACACGGTGGCAGGGCTCGATATTGTGCAGGGTATGGTGCTATTGGGGCTCTTTGCGGTCGGCTACTCGCTTTACGGCGGCCTCAAGGCGGTGGCATTCACCGACATCATTCAGGTAATTCTGCTGGTCCTCGGTGGGCTGATGATTGCCTGGATTATGCTGGACAAGGTATCGGAAGGCTCGGGCGTGATAGCGGGTTTCCAAATACTGACTGAACGAGCGCCCGAGAAGTTCGACATGATCCTCAGCCGGGACAACCCACACTACGCCAGTCTGCCAGGCCTCTCTGTACTGTTGGGTGGAATGTGGATCATGAACATTTCCTACTGGGGCTTTAATCAATACATCATTCAGCGTGCACTAGCTGCAAAAAATATCCAGGAAGCGCAAAAGGGCATCGTTTTCGCAGCTTTTCTGAAGCTACTGATGCCTGTTGTTGTTGTCTTGCCTGGTATTGCGATCTTTGTTCTAGACCCGGCTCTTGCTACCCCGGATCATGCATATCCTGCAGCGATGACGATGTTGCCATCAGGAATTAAGGGGTTGGTGTTTGCTGCACTTCTCGCTGCGATTGTCTCGTCTCTGGCGTCTATGACAAACAGCATCTCAACTATTTTCACCATGGATATCTACGCCAGCTTTAGCAAGAAAACAGAAGAAGACGTCAACCCTGTAATGGTTGGTCGAGTAGTAACGGTAGCCGCAATGCTGTTAGCCATGATATGTGCGAAGCCTCTGCTTGGTAATTTTGATCAGGCGTTCCAGTATATTCAGGAGTTTACTGGTTTCTTCACGCCGGGAATTGTAGTGATCTTTCTTCTTGGCATGTTTTGGAAAAAAACCACTTCGAACGGCGCTCTGGCGGCAGCGATCGGGTCGGCAGTTCTGTCCTTCGCGCTCAAGATGCTCTGGCCGGAACTCCCCTTTATTGATCGTGTAGGGCTCGTTTTCTTAACGTGCGTTGCGATTGCTGTGTCCTTCTCAGTCCTGGCAGGTAATCGTGAACAGGACGGAGCTGTCTCGCTTCACGACATCCAGTTCTCAACGACCAGGGGATTTAATCTTTCCTCAGTGTTAGTGGCCCTAATCCTGTCTGCCCTGTATGCAACGTGGTGGTAACTGGCTGCTTGTAATTAAAGCGGCGCGGCGGCGCGTATTGGGAGTCTAATTGCTATTCACGAAGACTGGTTTGCAGCATCTTGGGTGTGATCGAATATGTCAGCCTGCCGAGACTAGTTCTCGGCAGGCTGCAGCCACCGCCAATTCACATCTGCACAACTAGCGGTTCCTTTCAGATTAATCTCCAAAGCCCGCCATTGTCAGAAGTACTGACAAGTAAGCTGGCCGTCACCGATAGCGTTAGTGGATGAGTACATACAAAGCGCTGTGGCAATTGGTATGCCGAAGTTCCGCGAAGGCGTAGACAATGCTGAGAGTGTATCTTCTAGTTTCTTTGTCCTTTGTGGGCGCGGCGTAACGGCCCTGAGGGTTTACTCGCTTTGGCTTTTAAACGAACAATCGTCCTGGATGTCAGGGTTCGAATTTTTGTTAGTATGCAAACTTAAATCTATTCGAGTACGAACATATATGACTGAGTCGAAAACTTACACACCACCAAGAGTCTGGCAGTGGGAGCAGGAAACCGAAAGCAGGTTCGCCAACATCAACCGACCTATCGCTGGTGCCACCCATGAAAAAGCACTTCCAGTTGGCGAGCATCCGTTGCAGCTTTACTCGCTGGCGACACCTAACGGGGTTAAAGTGACCATATTGCTGGAAGAACTGTTGGCCATCGGTAAAACCACCGCGGAGTACGATGCATGGTTTATCAACATTGGCGAAGGCGATCAATTTAGTAGCGGTTTCGTCGATATCAACCCTAATTCAAAGATACCGGCCTTGGCTGATCACAGTACCTCACCGAGGACTCGGGTATTCGAATCCGGTGCGATCATGATGTATCTGGCCGAGAAATTTGAAGCCTTTATTCCAACGGACGGACCCGGACGTGCAGAATGTTTGTCCTGGTTATTTTGGCAGATGGGTAGTGCACCGTATTTAGGTGGAGGCTTTGGTCACTTCTATGCCTACGCGCCCGAAAAATGGGAGTACCCCATCAATCGATACACCATGGAAATCAAACGTCAGTTGGACGTGCTTGATCGAAACCTAGCGGAGCGTCAATTTCTTTGTGGCGATGAGTACAATATTGCAGACATGGCGGTATACAGTTGGTATGGCCAGATAGTGTTAACGGGCCTTTATGAATCGAAAGAGTTTCTTCAGGTGGATTCCTATACTCACCTTCTAAGGTGGGCATCAGAGGTACACAATCGTCCTGCGGTAAAACGGGGCAGGAAAATTAATCGCGCGAGCAAGAGTGGTTTGATGGAGCGACACGCTGCCAGCGACTTTGATCACTTGGAGTCTCGATAGTCGTGTTTTGTCTGCCACGCAAGCGTAAAGACATACAGCATTTGGTAAGATCGATGATCCGCGCTTTCAGAGGGACCTGGTGATGGCAGACGCGACCATAAAAATATTCTCTTATTTGCCGAACCCCCGCGTTTGGAAAGCGCTCGTGGCTGCACAATTTTGCGGTGTCACTGTGACAGTAGCCGGTGACAAACCGGCGAACCTGCAGAACTGGCTCTGGGACTTCGCTGCCCGTGAATTACGCCCAGACGAACGCGTCGAGGATAGCCCAAATGCGAGATTGAGCAAGCGCGGATTCAGCGGCACCCTTTACAAGACTGATGCATTTCTTCAGGCCCACCCTTTCGGGACAGTACCTGCTGCTTTTAGTGAAGACGGCAGTATTGGCATTTTTGAGTCAAACAGTATTCTGCGAGCGGTGGTTCGCGCGGCTGAAAACGATCAGGGACTTTACGGAAAAACTGGTGATGAAGCCTCCAGGGTCGACAGCTTCCTTGATGCGGCCTTGGTACTGGCGCGCGAAGCACAGGTCTATCTTCTGTCGATCAACGAACTCTCGCCGGTGACTCATGAAAGGATGAGCTCTGCCTACGAGTTTTACTTGTCAGGTATTAACCGATCACTTGCGACCAGTGATTACATAGCGTCGGATCAATTGACGATCGCTGATATAGGATTCGTCTGTGATGTCAGCCAATTTTTGAGGGAACGACTGCTTGAAGACAGCCTGAAGCAGCAAGGGTTTGCGGTGATCAGTAAAAATATGGAGCGGGAGTATCCACTCGCGACCGCTCATCTGAAAACCCTGGGTGCGATGCCTGAGTTCTCAATACATCTGGGCAATTATCTTTCAAAAGTTTTTTAACCTGGCGCAACCCCTTGCAAGCGGTAACGCCTGCCAGCTGTTTTTTTGCGCAAGTGCTTGTGAAGATTCCTATCTACATAGACACCATCGTGTGGTGATCCGATTTTGAATGAATTTCAGCAATTACCAACCATACTGTTCCTCTGAAGATATGGTTTATGATGACTATTCTCACTCAACTCGCATATTCTCAACGTTTTGCGTTGTTAAATGTCTCGACGAGTTTGGAATAGTCAAACCCATCGTTGCTAAACAGGCCATCGTTGTGCCCCAACAGCCCAGCCATGGGTGCGCCGTGTTGTTCAATCAGGCGTTCGTCGTGTTCTCTATAGTCTTCAACCTGGCGCATCATGAGTCGCGTATAGGTAATGTGACAAACCACCCGCTCACCTTCGGCGGTTCGCTCGCCACTGGAATGCCAAATGTTACCGTCCCAGACCACGATTGAACCGGGGCCGCACTCGATTGACACCGCACCTGCCATTGCTTCAACTTCACCGGCATCGGGGTGACGCCTTAGATTTGCGCTGCCAGGAATCACCTGTGTGGCACCGTTTTCCTTCGTGTATTCATCACAAGCCCAACAAGCCGTGAGTAACATGTTGTGTTCCGGGAATGGTGCCGGTAACCAATTATGATCTGCATGCAACCCCAACATAGGCTCGTCTTTTCTTCGCACGCTAGCGGCAACCTGGCTGATTAGATGTCCACGACCCACAGAGAATTCGGCCAACGCCATCAGCTTTGGGTTAAGAACTGCTTGTGCATATACAGGATCCCTCGCCAACAGCATTCTTGCATCGCCCTTTTTAGCATCTTGCAGGATCTGCTCTCGCAGTTGGTTGTTAAATTGTTCATCGGCAGCATTCTCTACAACTGTCCATCCCTCCATAGCGAGCTGTCGACAATTTTCTGTCAGCCCTAGTTCCTGGACAAGCGGTGTCAACTCGTCAGAAATCGCTTCCGGCGGGAGAGTGTCAAAGTACGTGTCTGGTCTTGCCATTTTATAGCCTCCAACTCTTGCATGTTCTCATGCCCCGAGATTTATTCGGTGCGATTGTTGTCCACGATTTAACCAAATTGAGTCGGTCGGGGGAAATTTAACTGGATATACAGGTCAATATCACCACTGCCCAACCTATGTATCGCCTAAAAGATTGACCAGTCCGCCTGTAAGCCATTAGATTCAGGCCGTTACAGCCATTGACCATTCAGAGGATCACCACGCCACTGTGATTAAAATTTGAATGAATTTCAGCAATTACCAACCATACTGTTCCTCGGAAATTGTGGTTTATGATTTCTATTCTCATGGTCGCGTGCAGAGCGCACATGAAATTCTGGTTTAAGAGAAAGATAGATGATATCAAAACGCCGATTTATTCAAGGCAGCATGCTTGCGACCTTACTCCCTATGAGGTTCCGATTGCTAGCCGAGGAAAGCACTATGCAAAGTAGAATCGCTGAAATCATCAGCGAGTATGCCGGCCAAGGTATTCACCGCACCGGTACCAATGTTGATAATCAGAGTGCTGACTGGCTGATGCAGAGGATTGAGATGCTAGATGTAGCCGCTACTGACACAGCGTTTGAGTTTCAGCGTTTGCAGCCCATCACCACCCAGTTGTCGTTAGTTGGTTCTACAATCCCAGGCGTGCCACTTTACGACTGCCACTACACTAACGAGGGCGCCATCACGGGCAGCATCGGTGAACTCGGCAGCAATGCTGATATCGGCGTTAGCATGTCTTTGCCATTTGCCTCTGCGCCTAACGGGCTCCTTATCCATGCAGCGAGAAAGGAATGGCAACACAAAGCAATTGTTGTCGTCACGGATAGCCGACTACCAAAAGATGGTGTGGCATTACTTAACGCCGAGGACTTTACCTCACCTTTTGGACCACCGGTGTTGCAGGTGGCAAACAAGCACTGGGCAGATATCCAATCTGCGATAAAGTCAGGGATGGAAGCCAGCCTCGTGCTTCAGTGTGAATATGTCAAAGCAACCGCAAGAAATGTAGAAGCGAGGATTGAAGGCAGTAAACCCGACCTCGACCCCATTGTTGTTATGACGCCTCGTAGTGGTTGGTGGGCGAATGCCTCTGAACGCGGCGGCGGTATCGCGTGTTTTCTGGAAATCATGCGCGCAGTCAAAGCGGCGGCGCCAAAAAGAGATGTCATCTTCACTGCAAATACCGGTCATGAGCTAGGCCACACAGGACTGGACTTGTTCCTGCACAATAACGCCGGATTGATTCAGGATGCTCACATCTGGATGCACCTCGGGGCCAATTTCGCCGCGAAATTCGGTTCGCAGATCAGGCTTCAGTATTCCGATGATGAAGCTGTTACAAGCCTCGACCCTTGGCTAAGAGAACATGGTTTGACGCCAGGCGCCGTAACGCCCATTGGGCAGCGCCCCTTGGGAGAGGCGCGTAACGTCTACGATGGTCAGGGCCGGTATGTTTCTATCCTCGGTGGAAATGGACTATTTCACCATCCGGATGACCAGTGGCCAGATGCTGTTGACTTGCCGACGACCGCTAAATGGGTAAAGGCTTTTACACAATTGGCTGTCGCTGTAGCAGGGAAGGCTAACCCATGAAGCTACGGTGAATACGTTTATTGGGCGCCCACTGATCCAGATATCATTCAGAAGAACGTGAATCACATCGAAGCACAACCACCGACGTCTAATTTTGATACTGCCGTTCAATCATGAAATTGCGCCTGGATATACACGTCAACATCAGCCCTGCCCAACCTATATGTCGCCTAACAGATTGACCAGGCCGCCTGTAAGCCATTGGATTCAGGCCGTTGGCTTTGGACCAAAACCTAGGCAGCGTCAGAAATAAGTTCACAGACGGTGACGAGCTGAAAAGCTTGGATGCTAAAAAGGGCTTGAGTGAAGAATGATCCATGACGCGAACGGCTACGTATATGCACTACGTCATTAAAATCCCCGAGCTAGGTTTATGGCAAAAATCGCGGTTATAGGGTCAGGCATTTCAGGTCTGACGTCAGCTTACCTGTTGGCCCAAAAACATCAGGTGACAGTCTACGAAGCCAACGACTACCTTGGCGGGCACACCCATACCCATCTCATTGAGCTTGCGGGAAAAACGTTAGCAGTAGATACGGGCTTCATTGTCTACAACGACCGAACCTACCCCAATTTCATTCGCCTCCTTGAAAAGCTAGGGTGCTCTGGGCGGCCTACAGAGATGAGCTTCTCAGTAAAAAGGCCAGGGCTGGAATATAACGGACACAATGTAAATGCGCTGTTTGCACAGCGCAGCAACCTGGTTAACGTCAGGTTTCTTGGGATGCTACGAGATATTCTGCATTTCAACAGAAAAGCGTCTGCAATCGGCAGTGATGACCGTCGCAGTCTCGGGGAGTACCTGTCTGATGAGCATTACGGCACGGCTTTTCGGGAGGATTATCTTATTCCTATGACCGCAGCAATATGGTCGACGGGCGATGCCGACGTAATACATTTTCCAATTCGCTCTCTTGCGCAATTTTTTGTCAATCACGGTTTGGTTGACTTGAAAAACAGGCCTCAGTGGCGTGTAGTGGCAGGCGGTTCCCACAGCTATGTAAAAGCCATGCAATCACAGATCGGAGAGGTAAAACTCGGTTCGCGCGTTGATCGAGTCGAGCGGGCAGCCGAGCATGTTTTGATCAGATCAAAAGGTCAAGAGCATAGGTATGACGAGGTAATCATTGCGGTGCACAGCGATCAAGCGCTGGGGCTGCTTGGGGACCCTTCTCTTGTGGAACTAGAAGTCCTGTCACCCATGCGTTACTGCTCAAATGAAGTGACATTACATACCGATAGCAGTCTGCTCCCGAAACGAAAGCTCGCTTGGGCCAGCTGGAACTACGACGCTGGATTGCAAAAAGAAAAAGCGACACTGACATACAACATGAACATTCTGGCAGGCATTGAAAGTAACACGGACGTACTGGTTACACTTAACGATGAGGGCAAAATCGATCCCACCAAAATTTTGAGGACTGCCCGTTATGATCATCCCGTTTTGAATCAACAGATGATCGCATCTCAACACAGGCACGCTGAGATATCTGGAGTGAACAGGACGCACTATTGTGGGGCATATTGGCGCTATGGTTTTCACGAAGACGGCGTGGTGAGTGCTCTCGATGTTTGCAAAACATTTGGGGTGGGGCTTTAGAATGGAAAACGCTCTCTATAGAGGTGAACTGTTTCACAATCGGATGAGTCCGGTCAGACACACCTTCAAATACGATCATGCTTGTGTGTTTGCCGACATTGAAAATGTTCAGCATATTGCAGATATAAGTCCTTTTGTAAGTGTCGAGAAGCCGAATTTGCTCAGCTTCTATCGTCAGGATTTTCTGCCTTCGGAACGGTCACTCTATGAGGAAGTGTGCCATCGTGTTTTACAAAAGACAGGTGAAGTGTTTCGAGGGAAAGTCTATCTACTCGCCAATTGGCGAACTTGTGGAATGACAATGAACCCGCTCGCCTTGTTCTATTGTTTTGAAAATGATGTTTTAGGATACGTGATCGGGGAAGTGCACAACACCCCATGGAATGAACGTCATGTCTATGTATTGACGCTGGCCGATTCTCCGATGACCTCTAAGAAAAACTTTCATGTGTCACCCTTTATGCCAATGGATTTATGTTACGGGTGGGCTGTGAATGTTCCGGGTAAGAAGCTCACCGTGAGCATAAACGTCGATCAACAGGGTAAAAATATATTTTCAGTGACGATGCAACTTAACGAGCAACTGTTAACGAAAAATGCTCTGCATAAAATGATGGGACGCTTCCCGATGATGGCCCTCAGTACACTAATGTCCATTTACTACCAGGCGCTTAGACTGTGGATGAAACGAGTGCCTATTTTTAGTCACCCTGGGAAGATAGAAGGAAAAGCATGAGCTCATTGGACCTATTGCGTAATAATGCTGCGACTCATTTTGGAAGTGCTTTGTTCAAAATGTCTGTTTTTAATCTTCTTAAACGAATTAGAGATGGGCAATTATTGATCGTAGACGGCAGCGACGAGCGGAAGTTCGGCAGTAAAGGCATGAGGGTGTCGCTTATCATTCACGACAAGCGTGCTTACTCAAAGCTTCTCCTGGGTGGGCCTATTGGCGCGGCTGAAGCCTATATGTTGGGTTACTGGTCTACTGACAACCTGACCGGGCTAATACGCATCTTTCTGCGTAACCGGAGGGAACTGGAAGATTTTAATACCAAGGCGTCAATGATAAAACGGCCGCTACACAGTTTTTTTCACAGAATGCATCGCGATACTTTGTCGCAGAGCAAAGAAAATATTTCTGCGCACTATGATCTCGGTAATGACTTTTTCCAATTATTTCTTGACCCCAGCCTGACATATTCATCGGGTTATTTTTGTGATTTTAGGGACACAATGGAAGAGGCATCATTCCAAAAAGTCGACCGAATTTGTCGAAAGCTTGAACTGAAGCCCGAGGATGAGGTGCTTGAAATCGGAACTGGGTGGGGTTCTTTTGCCCTCCATGCTGCGACCCATTATGGCTGCAACATTACAACAACAACCATATCGGACGAACAGTATGAGCATGTGCTTAAAGCGGTTCGAGACCGATCGCTCGAACAGCAAGTCACTGTACTCAAAAAAGATTATAGATCGATTAAAGGCCAGTACGGAAAAATTGTTTCGATCGAGATGATTGAAGCTGTAGGGCTTGAGTATATGCCCACTTTTTTCAGAGCGTGCAGTCAATTATTAAAACCAGGGGGCTCTATGCTGATTCAGGCGATAACTATTTCGGAAGACAGGTTTGAGAGCGCAAAAAACTCTGTGGACTTTATACAGCGGTATATTTTCCCTGGCGGTGCGCTACCTTCGGTTGAGTTGCTAATAGGCGAGAGTCAGCAGGCCAATCTGAGACCTTTCGGGGTAGAAGATATGACTGAACATTATGCTGAAACAATGCTGAGATGGCGTATGAAATTTGAAGAAAACTTCAATGAAATTAAAGATTTAGGTTGTGGCGATACATTTCTTAGAATGTGGGATTACTATCTTTGTTACTGTGAGGGAGGGTTTTTAGAAAGAGCTATCGGTTGTGTTCATATGCAGTTTCAGAAAACTGAAAGCGGACGTGAATTAGCATGAGTATGGGTATAGTTTTAGCGGAGCAAGGTTATGTGCCCGATGCGATCGTTCGCCTTGCGATTCGACGGTTACTCAAGAAAAGGCTTCTGCAAGATAGGGCGCGTCGAACGCCAGAGGGTAAAGCTGAGTTGATTAAAGAAATGTGTCAGGGTCCGGTAGCAATAAATACTGGGGATGCAAATCAGCAGCACTACGAGGTTCCAACAGGTTTTTTTCAATTGATGCTTGGTTCACGGATGAAGTACAGCTGTGCTTCTTTTGATGATGAAAGAGCGGTGCTGAACGAAGCAGAAGAAAACATGCTGGCGCTTTGTTGTTCAAGGGCCGAACTGGAAGACGGACAGAGCATTCTCGAGTTGGGCTGTGGTTGGGGTTCGTTGTCGCTTTACTTGGCAGAGCATTATCCTTCTAGTCAGATTTCTGCCGTTAGTAACTCTGCAACGCAACGAGCGTACATAGAGGCAGAAGCTTCGAAGCGAAACCTGAAAAATCTTCGTGTAATAACAGCCGACATAAATGATTTCAGCACAAATGAGCGATTTGACCGTGTCATGTCCATAGAGATGTTTGAGCACATGCGTAATTATCGAATGCTGTTCCAGCAAATCTCCGAATGGTTAAAACAAGACGGAAAACTGTTTTTCCATATCTTTTGTCACCGAGATATGCCTTATTTTTTTGAGGCTGATTCGAAGGACGACTGGATGGCTAAACATTTTTTTACAGGGGGTGTGATGCCTTCGTTCGACTTGCCATCGTACTTCAACGAGCATTTGAGCCAAGAGAAGGCCTGGGAAGTAAATGGACTGCACTACGCGAGAACCTGTGCCGAGTGGCTAAAAAATCTAGATCAAACGAAACCTGAGGCGTTGAAGGTTATTGCTCGTTCCGGCAATCCTGCCTCTGAAGATATCCAATTTAATCGATGGAGAATGTTCGTCATGGCCTGCCAGGAACTTTTCGCTTACGCAGAAGGAAAGGAATGGCACGTCGCTCACTATTTATTCGCAAAACAGTAGTTACCTCTGAAAAGACGTCGATGAGCTCTAATTAAGGTGAGGGAACTTCTAATGCATCTAATGCAATAGCAACAAACATATGACCCTTCGCCAAATGAGACCAAAAGAAAGATCTGGACTGCGCGATTGAGATATAGTTGTTCCCCTACGGCTTGTCCTTGGTAGGGTTCTTGTGAAATTTCTAAAGCTTGCGGGCCTTGTCGCCCTGCTATTGGCAGTCTGCGCCTGTGGTGCCTACCTCGGCAGGCACGAACTCACGCGTATTAATGAAGAGCTGCCATCATTTACTGCGGCAGCGGGGGAAACTCAGGAAGAGCGCATTGCTATGCAGGATGGAGTGAAACTCTTTGCTACTGTGATGCTGCCTAAGGGCGAGGGTCCGTTTCCAGCAGTACTGGTCAGAAACCCCTATGCTCGATTCTCCACTGTCATGCGAGACACGCTTTGTGGCCGCTTTGTTCGTTACGGTTATGCCTGCGTGCTCCAGGATGTTCGCGGGCAGGGCGAATCGGAAGGTGAGTGGAGCCCGATGGTGAATGAAGTCCGGGATGGCAGGGACACGATAAACTGGCTTGTTGGGCAATCGTTTCAGGACGGAAATATTGCAATGGTTGGCCCGAGCTATCTCGCTTCGGTGCAATACGCCGTGGCCGCCTCAGGATTGCCGGAAGAAGTGAAAACCCTGGTTCCAGCCGTGTACACAACAGACCTGTCGAATGTACTTTACAGCAACGGCATGTTTCGGCATGAAACGTTTACTGCCTGGGCCAGCATGATGCGGGGCACCAACAGCGATGTTGACGATGCGGGTGGTGACTACCAGAAGGCAATCAGGTACCTGCCACATAACAAGGTGGATACTGATGTGTTTGGTCTGCCGATGCCCTGGTACCAGGACATGATAGATATCGAGCGGGCACAAAAATCTTTCTTCAACAATCCCGATTCCCTATTGATCGCCGAGGTGCCAGAAAGAATTGAGGTGCCAATTCTGATGGTGAGTGGCTGGTATGACGTTTTCTTTGGCGGGCAGATGGCCGACTGGAAGAAACTGGCTACACGGAGCAACAGCCGGTTTGTACTTGGACCCTGGACACATTCGGGTGGCAGCGGTGAAGCATTCGAGATTGAGAATGCAGATGGGGGTTTGTTCCAGTGGAAAGAGATGCTGTCCTGGCTCGAGCACCATCTGAAGGGAAAACCCCTTGAGAACCCGGCAGGGCTTTACGCCTTCACGATGGGCGAGAATGACTGGCACTACTACGAGGAATGGCCGGGACCCATTGCCAAACAAACCTTTAACTTGAACAAGTTGTTAAATTCGCCCGGTTGCGATGGCGGTGAACTAGCGCTTGAGCAAGGTTTGAGCGAACCGGTCAGCTATCAGTATGATCCACTTGATCCGGTACCAACGAAGGGTGGCGCAGGTATGCTTGCCTTCATTTTGCCCGGCTTCGAGGGCGCGTCACCTGCCAACGTTCTACAGGATGGCTTGTGTGAGCGACAGGACGTTTTAACTTTTGTTACTTCACCCTTCGAATCGTCAATGCTGATTGCCGGTCAGATCAGCGTAAACCTGGAAATTTCTTCCAGCGCTCCAGATACGGCTTTTACTGCAAAACTGATAGAGGTTTTCCCCAATGGCAGCGCAGTTAACATCAGAGACAATATCACTTCTCTCGCGTACCGGGACGGTGGCTTTAATCTCCGGGAATATACGCCTGGGGAGTCGATAACACTGAAGATCGATATGTGGCCGATCGAATGGCGAGTGTCGGGAGGCTCTCGAATTCGACTGGATATCTCTTCTTCAGATTTTCCGAAGTTCCATGCCCATAGAAATCGCGCAGGACCCTGGGCTGAACAGGACGGTGTTGATGTGGCGACCCAGACGCTCTTTGGCGGCACACTGGAATTACCCGTTTCTACCCGCTGAGCGAGAAAGACCAACCTGGTGTAAAATTGAGGAGCGGGACTCGAGCCCGACATTGAAGATTTTCCAGAACTCGCGGCCGGTCTCGTTTTCGGGCCGATCATCCCAGCCCAATTCCGTCTGTCAGGACATAACAGCCACGCAAAGGGGCGCGAACAACTCGACACAGCGTTGCCCGTGGTTGGGCAAACGGCAACCCCAAAAGTTGACGTCGACCAACTTGGCCACCTACACATGCTATCTGAGCAACCCAATTGCTCACCGAAGGTCGCAGCAGCGCCGGCGGCGCTGAGTCCCGATCACTGACGCCATTTAGTTTCGTGATAATTGGGGCCGGAGTAAAATCCACATTTTTATTACATGACTGACCCTGACATAAGTCAGAAGATCCTGGATCACATCGAAGCGCAACCACCACCACCACCGAATAAACCTGTGACGGCTAATCAGACATTGACTATCCTCAAACGAAAAACTACTCAACAGACTTCTTTGCGCAAAGCGAAAAAGATGAAGGAGATCCAAGAATCTCGCCAGGTGGCAGTAAATTTAGCGACGGTATTGACAAGTTAACTGACCCCGAGTTCATTCAGCAGTGCCTATTTGCTATTTTAGAGTGACGATAATAGTGTTATCGAAACACGAGGGTAATATTTGGTATGCAACCTACAGAAAACAGAACTCATCCCGCCGGCGACGCACTTCAAGAGATACCGACGGTTGATTGGCTTGACCTTAAAAACGACCGCAATAAGTTTTTAGAAGACCTTCGATATGCACTTTCAGAATGCGGGTTTCTTGTCCTGAACAATGCACCAGGCCTTGATGATGAGTTTCAGCTGCGAGCCTTTCGCGAAGTTCGAGGGTTTTTCGACGCGCCAATGGACATCAAGAAAACGGCACACATTTCCAACACGCCTTATTTTCGGGGTTATACATTGCCAACCCCGGCAGACCGTGGTCACGGTCAGGTGATAGAGAATTTTCAATACAGTTTTGAACAAGAACCGCTGTGCGCATACGACGATGTGTCTCAACCAATTCACAAGCGTTTATTTCGGGGACCCAACACCTGGCCGCAGTCGGAATCGATGTCTGGCTTTCGACCGCTGATTGAAGATCTTAACCTTATCTATCATCGCTTGACGCACCAACTTGGAGAACTGATCGTAGAATCACTGGGCGAAGACCCTGCCGAATTTCGCAAATATTTTGACTTCGATAATCCGGATCTCGCCGCGAGTTTGAACCACAACTTTGGTCTGGATGTTTTTTCGGAAAGTGCGCAAAAAGAAGTCCATGCAGCTTATGCAAAATTTGATAGCCAAAACGTGGGGGCTCACATTGACGGACCTCCATTCGTTGCCTTGCTGATCAACGACCGCCCTGGACTACAAGTCGTAGCTGGCGAGGGACAGTGGATGGACGCGCCAGTGACATGCAGGACCGCCGAAGGAGAGTACGATGTTCCGGTGATTCCGGGATCCGTGATTGTTAACACTGGCGGGACTTTGATGCATCTAAGCGAAGGGCGCTATTCTGCAACGCTCCACCGTGTGAACACGACCTTGATTCCCGATGGCGAGACGCGCATATCGATGCCTTACTTCCTGATTCCAAAAATGGAGGGCGACCTGGTGCCGTTCGGCAAGTCCGCGGCATCGAATACAGGCGCCGCAGGCTATAAAGCTGGGCGTGATCGAGGCGCAAATGCTTGTGTCAATCGCATGGGGACCTTCCCACAAGTCACCCGTCGTTGGTGGCAGGAGGAGTTCAAGGCGTTAAGCGAAAATCAGCGCGAAGAAGTGGCAGCAGAAACGGCTGCTGCCTATAAGCTGGCCGCGGAACGAGGCAAGCGCTATCAAGAAAATTCCAGCAATGAACAATCATAGTTGGGGACGGGCTACGTCGCTAACGATACTCTATACCTGAAGTTATAGTCGCGACATTTCCCGCCCCATTGAGCAGTTACCTAAGTCATGATGCAAAACACTACTGAAGATATTTCACCCGCTGCTGAGGTCTACGTTTGGGGATTCCCCTTGGCATCAATTCACCGTACCCGTTTGTTGCTCTGCTCAAAGACCGATACCGGCACCCTGAATCACATAGATGATCTGGCCACGCCCAACGATCGAGCCATTGTGGTGCCAAACAACGACACGCTGTACTCATCCGCCTGGTATGACTTGCGTCACGGCGACCTGACGATAGATGTACCGTCAATGGATCATCCCGACAGGTACTGGAACGTGATGATCCTTGATGCGTACACCCACGTCGCGTACGTCTGCCGTCGCCATCATGGCGTGGAAGGCACTCGTGTTCAGGTGACATTCGACCCAGCAACACCTCCGTCGAACGATGACACCCATCTCGTGACGATCGGCACACCAACCGCCTGGGTCATTATCCGCATGCTGGTTGAGTCTCCAGAAGACATCACTGCAGCGCGCGCCCTGCAACGTGCCATTAGGGTAACAGCACCCTTGTCACATCCGAACACCCGAACTGAACGCGCCGGTCGCGCCACCGCTATTGCGAAGTCCGGAGCTGAGTTTTACACCGAACTAAAGCGCTATACAGAACTTGATCCACCTGCACCCTGGCACCCGCAACTATCAGCAGAGGCGCAGTCCATTATCGATGATCCATCCAGCTTCTCGACGGATGTGCTAACCGCAGGAGTCCAGGAGGGTGAGAAACTTATTGTTGGTCTCAATGTTTCTGGCACAGTCAGAAAAAGTGGTTGGAGCACAGGCCGAGATGCCACAGGGTTTGGGGGCGATATACTAAAACGTGCAGTCGGTGCAAAGTTTGGACTTGGCGGTCATCAGGCTATCGAAAATCGATCCTATACTGCTCAAAATGATTCAGAAGGAAACCGGCCGGATGGTAGTCGGCCGCTTCAGATGCGATTCGAGGCCGATGCCATGCCGCCATGCAATGCGTTCTGGTCGTTAACAGCCTATGGCACAGACCTTTACCTGGTTGAAAACGAAATCGATCGCTGGTCAATCAGTGATCGTACGCCGGGGCTCGTTTACGAAGATGATGGTAGTCTGACGATTCTTATAAGCGCCGAACGACCTGCCAAAACCGCCAATTGGCTGCCCGTCGCTAACGGCCCCTTCTTGCTGGGTATGCGAGTTTATGAGGGGCATACAGAAGTTATCGCTTGCGAGTGGTTTCCACCGCAGCTGACGAGCCCAACAAACTAAAGAGCCAGCGCAGTGCTGGCCCAGGGTGGCGACAGCGTACTCACCATATCAAGCTACTGAAGAGTACATTATGAAGATAGTGGAAGGTTAGCGGTTGCCGTTTTCGCCGGGGATCGCGCCCTGCCGGACGTTTATTTCTCAGCTACGATTCGCCAGTTAAGGTCGGCAATCTTGGCTTTTTCAGCATCGGTCCAGGCCTGACCACCTTTTTGAAGCAGGTCAAGCGACTCTTCGACCCACGCTGGCATCATACGAATGGCCTCAAGGGCTCTGACAACTCTGCGTACGAGCAAAATTAAATCACGTTTTTGCTCACAAATAGGCCAGGCTTCACTTTTTGAGGGCGCTGAAACAAGAATCTTAAACCCTGCTCTTTCTAATGCGGCACACACGTCCACCGGATACATCGATTGAGTCGCCGCCAGTGTTGGTAGGTAGGTTTTGTGCAGTGTCGCATGCTCCTGGTTATTCCAGTCGAAATAAGGCGAAAGCAAGTACTCGGAACAGGCGTAGCGGGCACCAGGTTTTAGCACTCGGTACATTTCTCTGGCATGGGCATCAAGCTCATTTTTTTTGAAGAAGGGCCAAACTGCCTGGAAGGAGAAACAGCCATCGAAACTCGCTGATTCAAAATCAAGCGGGTCATGATGATTGCCTTCTTTAAAGTGCAGTCGATCACTCATATTGGTTTCTACGGCCCAGTCGATGGCGCTTTCAATCTGGTTGGGATCGATGTTATAGCCGGACACCTGTCCACCGGACAGGGTGGCAAAGTGATGCGCTATTCTGCCTCGGCCACAACCCATATCCAACAGGTGGGATTCCTCAGGATTATTCAGATTTAGCTCTTCGAACACCATCTTCTCGACTAACAACTGATTACCATACAGACCTTGAGAATCATCAATCTGTGGCGGGATATAGAGCTTCTCCAGATCGAATACGGACAGCAGATTATTTAACACTTTATAGTAGTCCGCGACAGCCTTGGTCTCATCCTCTGTCGACGTCTCTTCGCCATTTTGCATACGCTGAAAAAATTTATAGGCGTTGATGCAACCTTGTTTATCTTCATCGGACAATGTGATCAGGCGCTTGATTCCGACCAAGGAAGTTTTAATTCTGTACCAATTCATAGTCTTCGCCCTATGTTGTTATTATCAGCAGGTACTAATGTAATGAACCACCCTCTTAATCAGCCCCCGGGTATAGTACGGATTAAGCACGTTTCTGCCTTGGTTGATAAGTATCCCCCAGCCTCCCTGCCGCGCTTTTTTCTAATAATCGGATAAAAGTTGCGCCAGATGATCGAACAGACCCATTGGTGCAGTGAGCGACAAACAAGTAACCCCGATTAAGCTGATATGCCGCCATCTATTACGAGCTCGGTACCCGTGATATAGGATGCATCGTCACTGGCCAAAAACAGAACACCATTAGCAATATCCCGAGGATAGCCGGCCTTACCTGTTGGCACGCCCAGCTCTGCCATGGCTTCAACGTCAACTGCATTCTCTCCCTCTGAAAAAAATTCAGGATTCACCTTTGTCCAAATAGGTGTATCGATGATCCCGGGATGAACAGAGTTAACCCTTATTGGCCAGCGCGACTCGGCACATTCCAGGGCGACACCCTTGGTAAACAAACGCACACCACCTTTAGTGGCATTGTACGCAGAAAGGCTCGCAGCGCCTTTGAGTCCTGCCACAGAAGACATATTAATGATCGAGCCTGAACCGCTATTACGCATCGCTGGGATCGCGTGCTTAACACCCAGAAACACACCATCAAGGTTGATCGCTTGCTGTCGTTGCCAATCTTCAAGCGACATATCAACAATACTTCCGGCAATACCAATGCCCGCGTTGTTAACAAGGATGTGCAAGCCTTTGTGTTCCCGAACAGTTTGCTCGATCACATTAATCCAGTCTTGTTCACTGGTCACATCGTGGGCAAGAAACTGAGCATGATTGCCTTCAGCGGTAATCACATCGGCACACTCACGGCCCATGGCTTCCTGTATGTCAGTAATCACGACGGTAGCACCTTCCTGAGCAAGCAATTCTGCGCAGCTACGACCTATTCCTGACGCACCTCCCGTAACGATCGCGACTTTCCCGGTAACTCGACCCATAAAACACTTCCTTCTGATGTGTTGTAGAACGACTCGACATAAGATAGCCGAATTCCATCTATGATGATAATTCCTTAACGCTTCTTTACCTGTCGCGGCACTGACCGCCCCTGAACCTCAGGGTCGCTGTGATTGGTAGTGGCGTTCAGCTATCAAATTCTTGAGATTCTTGCTTTGTACCATGGCACTGGGTCCGCAGATCAAGGGTTGGATTACGATCAAAGAATCCCACGGGGATTAGGTGATCGGTGCTCCGCGTCACCATTTACCATTTCTCGACCCAGGGCCTGAGTACAACCTCATGCGTCCACGTCGAGCGATGCTGACGATGTAATTGTAAGTAGGTCTCGGCAATAAATTCAGGGTCCGCCATGTTGTCGGCCTCAGCGGTACCGGCCAATCGGTGTGCGCGAGAACCATCTTCCTGAGTCCAACCAATAGCCGCATCAATGGGCACATTGGTGACATGAATCCCTTGCGGCATCAATTCCCGTGCCATGCTCTGCGCCAAGCCCGCCTTGCCATGACAAGCGGCAGCAAATGCGCCACTGTTTGGATACCCCTTTAATGCTGCACTGGCATTGGTAAAAATAATGGAACCACGCCCTCTTTCACCCAGTTCATTCTGTAGTAGACATCTCGCCGCCTGCTGACCCACCAGAAAAGCGCTGTAGACAGAATTCTTCAAGGTATCAAGCACGTCCACAGCCGCCGCTTCTATGATAGGTTTTCGAAATATCTCTCGTGTTCTGCCATCAATGTTATGCACAACCAGATTAGGATTTCCCAACCGCTCAACAACAATGTCAAATAAATCCACGACCGATTGTTCATCGGCAGCATCGCAGGCAACAAGTACCACCCCGTGCGTCTTTTCAAGCTCCCTGAGCACTGGCTTATCTATATTTCTGGCTGCGATGGCAACTTGCATACCTTCCCTCACGAACACTCGCGCGCAACTAGCGCTGATCCCCGGGCCACCACCGACAATCACTACAACTTCCTGCTTCATCACCATAGTCTTCTCCCACACTCTTTCACGTCTATATAAATTTCATCACAAACTAACTCATTGATCTGCAACGGTCTCAGCATAGTTCTCGCGCGCACTACCCAGTCAACCTGTCTTCCTTATACAAAGTGGTACTTGACTGGGACTGCAGATTTTTATCCTGACCCATCGCAAATTTGGAGCAATCAGAATATCCCTGATTGAGATAAAACGATCGCCGCCAGCCCATGAGTAACGTTAACTTGTTCGTTCCTTAGAAACCGCTGGATGGACGTCGTTTTGGTGCACGAATTCCACTCGAGCCCTTCCTGAAAAGTTTTGCTCAGCAACCCGTCTGGCGTTTATCGAACTCGATATGAAAATCATGCATGGGCAAAAAGAACATGCTGAAGTTGTGTACCGGCTTGGGTAACGGCTTCGATAAACGAATATTGTCCATCCGCTCAATGATATGGCGAAAAGAGCTCATCATTTCCTGACGCGCCAGTAGCGCGCCCGGACAAAAATGTGGACCGCTGCCGAAGGCCAAGTGAGCACCTACACCCTTCCGCTCCAGATCAAATTGATGCGGACAAGCAAACTTCTCTTCATCCCGATTGGCGGGGCCATATCCCACCATCACCAGCGCGCCTGCAGGTATTACCGTATCTGATATCTCAACGTCTTTAGTTGCCTGCCGCATCAGAAACTGTACCGGACTTTCCCAACGCAATACCTCCTCTACGAACGGTTTCAACAGCGAGATATCCGAACGCAACTTAGCGGCGACTTCTGGCATTCGAATCAGCGTCCACATACCGTGATTGAGCGCACTTTGCGTGGTCTCGAATCCTCCGGTAATAAGCTGGTGCATCAGGCTCTGTAACTCGTTCATGGTCAACGGTTCTTCATCATCACCGTGCGAGTTGACCATTGCTGACATCAGGTCTTCCTGCGGCCTTGATCTTCTATCCTCAAAGATCTCTGCTAGAAACTTCTGCGCTTCCAGTTCGGTTTCTGCATCCGCGCGAATTTCATCTTCAGTCGCTATTGGAGAACGCGATGCGCCCAGCATCGCGTCAGCCCACCGCTTAAAGGTCGACACTTCTTCACGCTTTAAACCAAGTTGTTCGGCAATGATGATGCCGGGCATCCGCATCGCAAAGTCATCACTGAATTCGCATTCGCCTTTATCAATAAAACCGTCAATCAGATCATTCACCACCCGATCCATGTAGGGAATCATCTCGCGTACACGCTTGATGGTAAACACACGATCCAGCAAGCTACGATAGCGACCATGGTCCGGTGGATCAGTTCGTTGCAGGGTTTGCACATGTTCCCAGCCGCCGCCATCGCGAAGTATGGATTGCTGAAGGTCCGCGAAGGGCCCCCGGTCTGCGATTCGCACATCGCTCGTGAACGACTCATGATCCTTCAACACCTGCCTTAAATCATCGTATTTTGTGATGACATAAGCGCCCGTTTCCGGAATCTGGTAGACCGGGCATTGTTCCTGAAGAAGATCGTAAAAATCGAAGGGATCACTGCTGACCATAGGGTCCAACATACTGAAATCTGTCACAAGCTCTTGGGTCATTGTTTGCTCCGGCGTAAGTCGCCTACCTCTAACGAGGGATTATGGAGGATGTAAAGAATTAACCACGTTTTGGATGGTTTGCCAAGTACCTTCCCACGACAGTGCGATCTGGTAATAACAATTTATGGCGGAAGGTCAGTTCCACCGAACCCTTGGTCATCAAAATTTCGCTGAAACATCTAAGTGCCTGAGCATTTCGCGCAGCCATGGCAAGACAGTTTCCATTAGCTTGTGCAGGTATCAGAAAAGTTACGCAGAGTCGTCAAGCAGCCGGCTGGTGATGATCGATACTTCAGAGTCTTTTAGATGACGACCGAATTTCGAGGTCGTCAATTATCTTCACTCAGCCACCGCGCTTCTCGCACTGCACTGCCTAGATAACAAAGCGGGTTTGCGCTTTCGGGCCCGGCCCTTGCCCCTAAGTCGACTGAAGTAAATTTTCTTTCCGGTTTTAAAAAATCCGAAAGTGGGTGGGCGAACCACCCCCGGGGCTTCCTCAGAAAGCGCGAACCAGTCGTTAGATGATGTTACTCGCTATAGCCCAAGCTCTTTCGCAAACGCATCGCGCATTACAAACTTCTGCATTTTGCCGGTAACTGTCATCGGGAATTCGTGCACCATTTTGATGTACTTAGGTATTTTGAAGTGGGTAATCTGGCCGCTACAGAATTGTCGGATCTCATCCTCAGATATGTTTGTGCCTTCCTTTACCTGAATCCATGCGGCGACCTGTTCACCGTACTTTGCATCGGGAACACCAAACACCTGGATTTCTTGAATATCAGGGTGTGTGTAAAGAAATTCCTCGATCTCTCTTGGATAAACATTTTCACCACCGCGGATAATCATGTCCTTGATCCGACCTGTGATTTTTACAAAGCCATCGGCGTCCATTTCGCCCAGGTCACCTGAATGCAGCCAGCCCTCGACATCAATCGTATCCGCTGTTCTTTCAGCATCGTTCCAGTAACCCTGCATCACACCATAGCCGCGCGAGCACACCTCGCCGGTTTCGCCGAAAGCTGCGATAGCACCATCTTCTGTAACGATTTTCATTTCCCAGTTGGTATGTGGTCGACCCACTGTTGTGACCCGGCGCTCAAATGAATCTTCTATCGCCGTCATTGAATTCAACGGGCTGCATTCCGTTTGACCATAGCCGATGACAATTTCCGTCAGCGCCATGTCACTAATCAGGCGCTTCATCAGCTCAATGGGGCAGGTTGACCCTGCAATGATGCCGGTTCGAAGTGTGCTCACATCGAAGTCAGTAAATGTCGGCAGATCCAATTCAGCAATAAACATCGTCGGCACACCATGTAGTGCTGTGCATTTTTCGTCCTGTACGGCCTGCAAGACTAACTCCGGGTCAAAGACCTCGCAGGGCAATACCATGCTGGCGCCATGCGCTACGCCAACGAGTGTACCCAGGACCATACCGAAACAGTGATACATTGGCACAGGAATACATAGAATATCCGCCGGCGAAAAATGCATGCTCTTACCAGCGTGGTAGGCATTGTTCAGAATATTGGTGTGGGTCAGCGTTGCCCCTTTGGGCGTACCCGTTGTGCCGCTGGTGAACTGAATATTGATGGCGTCACCAGCTTGTAATGTCGTTGCGAGCTCATTCAAGCGAGAAGTCTCGTCTTTGCCTCCCATCTGGCTTACAGCCTCAAAATTAAACATGCCGTCCGAGGTTTCGTCGCCCATCCGGATTACTATTTCAAGTTGCGGTAGCTTTTTGGATTCCAGACTTCCAGGTTCACAATGAGCTAACTCGGGGGCAAGTTCCTCCAGCATTTTGAGGTAGTAGCTGGTCTTGAAACTCTCTGCGGCAATAATGGCCTTGCAGCCTACCTTATTCAGCGAATACTCCAGTTCGTACAACCGGTAGGCCGGGTTGATACAGACCATGATCGCGCCAATCTTTGCCGTGGCGAATTGCGTCACGACCCATTCATATCGGTTGGGTGACCAAATGCCGACCCTATCACCCTGTGCAATGCCGAGCGCCAGCATTCCGGTCGCGAATCGATCGACTTCTGCAACGAATTCAGCATAGCTCCAGCGGATATTTTGATGCGGAACAATCAACGCGGGGTGATCCGGATCTTTTGCCGCCACACTGTCCAGGTGTTGTCCTATAGTTGACGTCAGCTGCTCACCAGACGCCCCAGTATATTTCGCTTCACTCATTAAATGTATACCTCACCCTTCATTATCAAGCCAATTCGTTAAGTCATGATTTTACTGTGAGCAAAATGAACAATATTGCCCCGGCAACCTATTTGCTAAACCTAATTGCTAAACCTAATTGCTAAAATAGTGCCCATTAAGGGGCGACATCGAAATGAACTCCGATCGCCATGAATGCTAGCAGCAGGACGAAGCTGGCTCAAGACGAGGTGTTTCTGAATTGGAAGTATTTTGCTAGCCTTTATACACTGCCGCTGGCCCACTTTTTAGCACTTCCCAGCCAATCTCGGTCTGGCCCGACTCCGCTGCAATGTATGCAGAATTGCCAGTGATGGTAATGCTAAAGTTCATGGTTCGTTGCACGAGTGCAGCCAGGGCCTGAACGTCGTTCCACTTAAGTCTATAAACCCATAAGTTCAGGTTCATCAATTTCTTTTCCAATTGACCCCACCAAACATCCGATTTTTTATTTAGGCTGTAAATTTTGACGTTCTTCGATGCACGAACCGATTTTTTGATTCGATCGAATGACGGTTCACCAATTTCTATCCAAAGACAAAGCTGACCGTCCAGTGTGTGTTGCCAGAGATCAGGCTCATCGGTAGCGCTGACGCCCTTGGTGAACTCCAGTTGTTCATGTGCGTCGATGCAGTAAGCCAGGACCCGAGCCATCATTCGTTCAACAGATTCAGAGGGGTGTTGTGCCACAGTCAAATTGAGGGTCTGGTATTTACTACGTTCCAGATCAGACAGGTCAATGGTCATTTTATAGATCGTTGGTTTTAGTGCCATGGATGCTGTTGGCCTCGGCTAATTATCAAACAAGTTTGTCAGTCGTTTCTTAATGTCATTCAATGACTCAAGATATTGACGCTGATCAGAAAAGATGAACAAGCGCTCGTTACTATGGTTGCCACTACTATGGTTGTCATTGCAGATCCGGATGGTGGATTCAGCGACAAGGCTAACACCACGTTCAAAGGGTTTAGTCAGGAAACATAAGTTCGTGGCGATGGACAATAGAGATCATTATCGGGATTGTATCTAATCTTAGCCCTCGTCGATGTGTCAGGTCATTCACTGAAGTCCTACTCGCCGAACGTGGCGTCACTGATAGTGCAGATGTCAGCTTGGGGTTTCGGTGCCTGAACACAGCCGAGGTAGCGATAAGCCGTCATGACCAAGAAACAGAGAAAAGTTGCCGCGCGGATCGTAGTGTAATGGTTAGCGCTGCCACATCCCCATTTTCAGAGCTCCTGCGGTGATGACCCCGTTTGCGACCATAGCAATGCCGCTGGCCAGATAGACCATATTCAGTGGAGCGTCATATCCGTAAAGCAAAACAGCACCACCGCCAATCCCGATCAGTAGGCGCACCGCGGCAGCGATCAGTGGCCAGGTCATACGCCCAGCCCCCTGCGAAGCAAAAAACAGGGACAAGCCGATGCCCTGAAAAGCAAAAAATGGACCCACATATTGCAGGTAGCCCTTGGCGGAAGCCAACGTCTGAACGTCGTCGGTAAAGATTGAAGCCCAGGCTTCCGGCCAAAGCGCGACTGCCAGGCCACCGATACCGGTGAAAAAGGCGGCAGTACCCGCGCCAACCCAACCGATATTCTCGGCGCGTTGAACTTGACCCGCACCGAGATTGACGCCTACCAACGCGTTCATTGAAACACCGATGCCGAACACCAGAGGGATAATCAGAAATTCAATGCGAGAACCAATGCCGTAACCGGCGAGAGCGGCTACGCCGAATGACCCAACAAAAATATTGAGACCACTGAGTGTGCTGACGGTCAATATGGGAGAGATTGAGGACGGCAACCCAACGCGAAGTATCGATGCAAACAGGGAAGGCTCCAACTGCCTGGACGACCAACGAAGCTTTAAAGGCGACTGGTCTTGCAGTAAACCGCGTATTAACAGGATGTTGCTGAAGGCTGCCACCGTAATCACTGAAACCGCTGCACCAGCAATACCCAGACTGGGTACGCCAAACCAGCCAAGCACCAGCGTCCCGGAAAGTGGAATCTGGATAAAAGCGCCAAGAAACATCAGCATGGCCGGGAACTTCATGTTTCCCATCCCTCGATAGACAGCGTTAAGCAGTCCCATGCTCCAGATCAGCGGACAGCCGGCGAACAGAATGACGGCATAAAGGCGAGCTTGTGCCAGCACCGCCGGGTCATTACTCATCAGTCTGAGCAGGGGGTCCAGTGCAACCAGCACTAATATGAGGAAGCCAAATCCGGCAACAAGGGCAATGGCCAGGGCATGCCAGATCAATCTTTCTGCGGTATCTGTGTTATGAGCACCCATGGCCCTGGCAACAGCGCCAGTGACGCCACCACCCATCGCGCCATTGGCCAACATCTGCGTCAGCATGAGAAGCGGAAACATTAACGCCATCGCTGCGAGGGATACCTTGCCCAACTGCCCGACGTACCAGACTTCAGTCATGTTGACCGTTGTCTGCACAAGAAAGGCAGCAGCATTAGGACTCGCCATCTTAAGGAGCAGGGGCAGCAGCGGCGCTGTGAGTAATTGGTTTGTGCGGTCTGTTGCAGGCGTGCTCATTGCTTACTAGGTCATTGGGCGAATGCCGTAGAGTACGCTATAGCACTCGTTGCGCGAGTGTTTTTTCTCTTGATTGCTGAGCTATTATTCAGGGGTCTGACTATCGTGGATTTCACTGGCTCTTTAACAAATCGTGGGCCGCCTTACGGCCTGGCGATAACCCAAGCATCAAACTGGGCTAACGAAACTGACGGTATTAACGGTCGATTGAATGACCTTGATACCGTGAAACAGCATGCCTGGTCAGGCGAGCCATTCAATAACGCCTATCGTTTTGCAGTCAGCTATATATTATATACAATGCTGATTATCAGCCTTCGCTATCCCAAATATTTACCCGAGGAAGCAATCAACTCAGCCCATGTCTCATGCAGCGGAACACACCTATCGCACTATTCGAGAAAGCGTTCTTTGCCGCGAATTTGCACCAAAAGGTCGCCTCAAAGAGGCAGACCGGCTGGCTCAATGTGACTTTAGTCGTACGCCCGTAAGAGAGTACTGCGGCGCCTCGCTTCAGGGGGTTTTATTTCACGCAATAACAATATTGTCCACACTTCCATTTGGTATGCGGCGGGTAGTGAATCCCTTGAATCAATGTTAGGTCGATTAATCGACCAATCGCTGGTGATCAGAACAGCTCGAAAATATTCTCTGGAACGAATAACGCAGTCTCACCATCATCACTAAGAGGCCCTCAAGTTGCTCACTGCTCATGATGCGCAGTGAGCAGAATCGATCATCCGGCCCCATTTCCATACTGCACGAGATCCACTGCTCATCAACGATGAATACTAAATTGTATGCAATATCGAACATCCAAGGATTAATAGTAAAACCATGAATACGCCTTTATCACACATTCGCTTGCTGGATCTGACACATATGCTATCGGGACCTTACGCGGGCATGATTCTGGCGGACCTCGGTTGTGACACCGTTAAAGTGGAACCACCAGGGACAGGCGAAGGTACCCGCCGCCTATTGGAAGACGACCCGAATAATTCCATTAAAGGTATGGGCGCATATTTTTTCACCCTGAATCGCAACAAGCGAAGTGTGGCCATTGATCTCAAATCCGACGAAGGTCGCAAATATTTTTTTGAACTGGTGAAAGTCGCGGATGTTGTCCTGGACAACTTTGCTGCAGGTGTGACCTCAAGACTCGGCGTCGACCACAAGGCATTGACCGCCATCAACCCGGGAATCATTTCCTGCACAGTGAGTGGATTCGGTGAAAGCGGCCCAAATTTCAAGAGACCCGCGTTTGACCAAATCGTTCAAGGCCTGGGTGGCGGGATGTCGATAACCGGAAGTGGGCCCGAAGACGCTGTCCGCGCCGGCATTCCCATCGGTGATCTCGCCGGGGGAATGTTCGCGGTGATGGGCATTCAGGCAGCTCTCTTGTCAAAGGCACAAACCGGCGAGGGACAGCATATCGACATCTCTATGCTTGATTGCCAAATTAGCCTTCTGAATTACATGGCCACCATGTATTCCATGTCTGGTGATATCCCGACGCCCATCGGAAATTCACATTTTGTTCACACGCCCTACAACACTTTCAATACCGCAGATGACCAAATAATTATTGCCGTTATCGGCGACAAATTCTGGCCAGCGGTTGTTGAGTTACTGGGCATTGAAGAACTAGATACTCCCAAATTTGACACCGCTAAAGCACGATTGGCAGAAAAATCCTTTATTGAGGGCAGGATTGGTGACGTACTTATTAAGGAAACAGCAGATCACTGGTTAATGGAACTGGAAAAGGCTCGAATCCCCTGTGCACGCGTCAACAACATGGCTCAGGCCCTTTCTGATCCACAGGTACAGTTTCGTAACATGGTAGTAGAGCTTGAACATCCTGAAGGCGGTACAGCAAAAGTGCCAGGTAACCCGATTAAATTTTCAGAAACCAACGATGAAAATTTTACCTCACCACCCTTGCTGGGTGTTCATACAAAAGAAGTGTTTCGAGAATGGACTGACATGACTAATGAACAGATCACCGCGGGTATTCAGGCGGGTTTTATCGCAGGAGGTGACTAGTGGAACAGGTCATCGTGAATGACGTGGGACCTCGTGATGGTCTGCAGAACGAGTCAACTTCGGTCACACCCGAGAATCGCGTGCGGCTCATCAATTCATTATTGGACGCGGGAGTCAGGTCAATTGAAGCGGCCAGTTTTGTAAGCCCGAAAGCCGTGCCAAAAATGGCTAACGCAGATCAGGTGTTTGCTGCACTTAATCAGGAGGCTGCGAATTTCAGCGCCCTGGTGCCAAACCTAAAGGGCTACGAGTTAGCAAAAAAAGCAGGCGCAAGAAGTGTTGCGGTTGTTTTATCGGCAACTGAGACCATGAACCAGAAAAATATCAACATGAGCCTGGACCAAACAATCTCGGTTTGTAAGGAGATTGTCGCCCAGGCGCTAAGAGATGGTATCACTCCCCGGTCTTATCTCTCTGTCGCCGTAGAATGTCCTTACGAGGGCATGGTCGAAGAACAGGTTATTGAGGACCTCAGCGCGATGATGTTTAAAGCCGGGGCCAATGAAGTGATCGTCGCAGACACTATTGGCGCTGCTAACCCGGCACAGGTGAAATCGCTGTTTACTCGCCTTGTATCTGCATTTGGGGCAACGACAATATCAGGTCACTTCCACGACACGCGTGCAATGGCACTGGCCAACACCTGGCAGGCCCTGGAATGTGGCATTCGAAAATTCGACGCTAGTATCGCCGGTCTGGGTGGATGCCCGTTTGCGCCTGGCGCCTCGGGTAATCTCGCAACCGAGGACCTGGTCCTTATGCTCAATGATGCCGGCCTCGATACTGGCATCGATCTGAACAAACTGCTCCGATCAGTTGAACTGACCGGGCAACTCGTACACCACCCGGTTGGGGGTAGAAGTATGGCTTATCTGAACCGCAGAACCGAAAATCAACAGTGAGCGGAGTGAATGTGAACGTCAAACTGGAAACGATCAATGGCTTTTAAGCTAGGTGCAGGTTTAGGCGGCACATTTACTGATGCCCTGCTGGTAAATCAGGACTCAAAAGAAAACTACACCGCAAAGGTCCCCTCTACACCTGAAGACTCTTCAAGAGGGGTCATCAATAGTATTGTCCGGGTCTGCGCGTTCTCAGTCGGACCTCTTTGTCGCTTCCCAATCAACTGGCGATGACTTAAGCAGCGAGCTACCGCTGCCCCCATCACGCACCAACAAGGGGGTCTCATTCAGTGTTGCTTTTTCGATACTCCACATACTGGCCGAACAACCTGTTAAAATTCCTATTCTCTAACTGGATTTTTGGTACTGTGGCTGCCTTGGGTCTATCGCATCGCGTTATCGGCGCGGGTTATAGAATACCCCTGCCAATTTAGCCCAACCTTTATTCCGTCAATCCTGAATGTACTTTACTTTTTCACTGCACAACCCTGGAGGGGAGTAGCGCAACCATGGGCATACCCGCTGAACATGATATTGAGCTTGCCAGTGCTGGCGATATAGCGGCTTCATGCGACATTCTGGGTAGTGCATTCAGCCAAGATCCATTGCTCAGATGGCTCTGTGAGCGACCGGAAATCTATAGCGATTTGTTTCGTTTGGATGCTGAATGCTTATACAAGCATCACCACTGCATTTACCTGAATCGAGAGCGCACCGGTGCGGCGATGTGGTTGCCCCCAGGGATCTCTACAAAATCCAATAACCTGCATTGGAGAATGTTACCCCTTGGCTGGAATCTTGTGAGCAAGGGTGGGCTAAAGCGCTTGGTAACAAGGGCGGACGCATTAAAGAAGGTGACGCTGGCTGCGCATCCCGCTGAACCGCATTTCTATCTTAGTTCTGTCGGGGCGAGTCTTGGCCAGCAAGGACGTGGCATTGGCTCTGCCCTTCTAAAAGCAGGGCTCACGGCTTGTGATAAGCGGGGCGCGATTGCGTATCTGGAATCAAGTAATGTAAAGAACAATCCTCTTTATGAGCGACACGGTTTTGAAGTAATTGCCGATGCGACATTGCCTGATGGGGGACCAACGATATGGTTTATGAAAAGAGCTGCCAGAGAAGGATTGTCTCGGTGATAATCCCTGGAGACAGACCCTGGGATGCTCGCTGCGCGACAAATGTCTGCTTGGATTCTAACCTGATGGCTTACGGACATCTGGATTGATCACTGAAAAGACTTTTGGGCCGCTCAGGTCGGCTTTCACCCAGTGGTTAGCCTCTGCTAGTATTCCTAGCACCAAACTCGGGAGACTAAATATGCTGAAGCAGAACACTTTGCTTACACGCCGTCATTTTTTGAGCACATTTTTGATGCTTATTATGGCAATCACCTCAAGCGCGAGCCATGCTGAAGCCGCTATTGACCCAGCTGATCTGCCACCTTGGCTCAAACCGGAACTCTTGGTTCACATCAATGCTATGGATTTGAACGAGCCCCAGAGAGACGAATTCCGTGAGGCACTCACCGAATGCTTGAAGGGTTTGCAGAGTGTTGTCCAGCGAGAAATTCGCAAAGGCGGCGTGGACATCCCGAAGCGAATCAAGCGGGGGGTCAAACGACAGTATAGTAAACTCGATAAACGTATGAAGGCGAGTCTTGCCGAACCGCAACTTGTGCCCTGGGCGAGTTATCTTGAAGGATTAAAAGTAGCGATAGCCGAAAGCGCGATGTGAGCGTGCAGGTGTAGCATATTTATGCACCGGGGTTGATGCTGAAATTGAGTCGCCCGGCTTTTCTGTAGGCGGAGCGGGCGGTGTGCAATGCGCTGTACTCAAGTAATCTGGGTGTAAGTTCGATCTTGTAGGCCTCTGCCCATTTGAGTGTCGTCACCATCATCACGTCCGCGCCAGTGAAGTGATCACCTACTAAGAAATTGGTGCCAGACAGCGCGTGCTCGGCGACAGCGACTTGCTTATGGAATCCTTCTATTGCCGTCGCGACAGCGGCGGGTGCTTCGCCGTATAAATGAGTTAGGTCTCTGTGCTTACGCAGCACGTAAAGGGTGTGGGCATCCAGCTCCATCTGAATGAACGAATTCCACTGATTATACAAAGCCCGCTCTTGCGTATATGGCCGCGGCACAAGAAAGCTGTCTTGACCGTAAGTGTCACCCAGGTAGGTGACGATTGCTGCACTCTCGGTCAATACTAACTTGTCGTCCACGAGTACGGGTATCTTTTCCTTAGGGTTTAATAGGCGGAAGGCAGCTGTCTGTGTTTCGCCCGTGCGAGACCCTACCAGTTTGGCGTCATAGACCAAGTCCAGTTCGTGTGCCATCCAATGCGCCCGCATCGAGCGACTGCTGGCGCCACCCCATATTGTAATCATGCTTCACTACCTCTCTTTTTCTAATACGTACGTTGCCGGTAAAACTGCCAAACAGGATCTCTCTGCGCCGCAATAGCGCGCTTAAGGTGATTCTGGCTCGCAGCCAGCGATAGACTCGCCCAGAAATAATGACCGGCTTCCCTGACAATAAGAACTATTAAATACATTTCCTCAAGATTGCAAAAGTATCTGAAGAGGGAATCTCTGGGAATATACCCTGGCAAGCGTGCTGCAATAAAAATGTTTGAGTGGTTTCGGGTTCAGCAAATCCGACGCCCCCGGAGTTTTCCCATAGTGTAATCAGCACCACCTTATTGGCTGCATCCAGAGAGAACACTTATCCCTCGCGGCAGTCATATCTTCCGTGGCGCCACTCCACCACGACCCTGGTTTTGGCGGCGCTACGAACTTGCAAAAATCTGAAATGAGAGTCATACCCGGTTGCGGCCATGTTCCTTTCCTTGAAGACATCGAGGCGATACAATCGATACCTGATTTCATTTCTGAAGGGTCGTAAAGAATGACCTTCAAACACCTGGGCGTGACACCTTCAGAGCGCTGCGAGCATTGGTTTGATAAGTCGTGGCAACCCGGGGAAATCGAGAAGCTCTGATACAAATAGCGGGGTCGGAGGAACGGACCGGGGTATAGTGCCGGAGTATGGCCTGAATGACTATTTGTCATTCAGGCCGGCCACCCGCTATCTCCTTAAACTGCTGTCTGAATTTTTCAGCACCCGGTATCAGCCCCTTAATGAGAGAGCGTAACTTTTAACCTCACAACCTTTTGTGAACTAAGTTTTTCGCGGACAAACACTTTACTAACAAATTTTGAACTAGATAAAAAGGGAATATCGCGATGGGACCACTACAGGGTAAACGTGTCATTGAACTTCAGGGTATTGGACCTGGGCCATTTTGCGGGATGATGCTGGCCGATATGGGCGCAGAAATTATTCGCATTGATCGGTCTGCTAATGTCGGGCGTGCGGCAAACGTGAGTGACATACTCGCAAGGGGGCGTAAGAGTATTGGGGTCGACCTTAAGAATGCAGAGGGTGTGGAGACCGTATTGAAACTCATCGAGTCCGCTGACGTGGTGATTGAAGGTTTTAGGCCCGGCGTTATGGAACGATTGGGCCTGGGTCCCGATGACTGTCATGCCCGCAACCCAAAACTGGTCTATGGAAGAATGACGGGTTGGGGTCAATTTGGTGAAATATCAAAGGCCGCTGGGCACGATATTAATTACATTGCATTGTCCGGTGCATTGCATGCCATTGGCCCAAAGGATACAAATCCAACGCCGCCACTCAATTTGGTCGGTGACTTTGGCGGCGGCGGAATGCTGTTGGCATTTGGCATTGCGTCTGCGTTGGTTGAAACAGCGCAGTCCGGCAAAGGGCAAGTGGTAGATGCTGCCATGACTGATGGCAGTGCCATACTGATGAATGCCATTTTTGGCATTATGAATCGAGGTGGCTGGAGCCATGATAGGGGCACGAATCTGTTAGATGGTGGCGCTCATTTTTACGGTACCTATGAAACGGCGGATGGCAAACACGTGTCCATCGGTTCAATGGAACCCCAATTTTATGCGTTGCTCATGGAAAAGACCGGACTAGATAGTGATCCTGATTTTAAGGCGCAGATGGACCGCAACGAATGGCCGCAGTTACGCGTAAAGCTGGCGGCTGTTATGGTGACCAAAACCCGTGATGAATGGGATGCCATCATGTATGGCACTGATATTTGCTATGCACCGGTGTTGAACTTTGAAGAAGCCACAGCCAACAAGCACAATCAGGACCGAGCCACGTTTGTTGAACAGGACGGGATCACCCAGGCGGCTCCAGCACCGCGCTTTTCGCGCACTGAACCACAATTACCGCCGTCAGCCGTTGCACCTGGTCAACAGACTGATGAAATTCTTGGTTCTCTTGGTTTATCCGACGACGCGATTGCGGCGTTAAAAAGCAGTGGTGCCATTGCATAAGTGGTTTAATTTAGCGGTGGTTAATGTGCCCTGCCTGCTCATTTAAACGACGGAAAAACCAGGGTAACCTTCATCGCTCTCAGCCTCGCAGTGCACCCGATACTGAGGCAAGCCCCCGACATACGGCATGAATATTCTAGGCTTGCCTTCAATGTTCGCGCCGAGATACCACGAGTTACAACTCGGCGCCGTAAACATCGTCCCTTCCGCAACCTTGTTGACCTGTTGGACCCATCGCTGCTCTGACTCGGGCAACGGCTCAATCGAGTTCAACCCCTTACCATCGAGATACTTGATACAGTCACCAATCCAGTTCACGTGTTGTTCTATGGCAACCAGCATGTTGCAAAGCACAGACGGACTACCGGGCCCGGTAACCGTAAATAAATTGGGGAAACCTTCCATCTGCAGGCCCAGATAGGCCACCGGTCCAAACTCCCACTTATCTGTAAGCTGGCGGCCATCTCGACCTGTAATGTTTAATTTTAATAGTGCACCGGTCATCGCATCAAAGCCAGTGGCGTAGATCAAAACATCCAGGCCGTATTCCGTATCTTCGGTTGTTAGTCCATTTGGGGTGATTCGCTCTATCGGTGTCTGCTTAAGATCAACGAGCGTCACGTTGTCCCGGTTAAAGGTAGAATAGTAATCTCGATCCAGGACCTGTCGTTTACAGCCCAAGCCATAGTCTTGCGGCAATAGTTTTTCAGCCACTGCCGGATCATCGACCATTTTTCGTACCGTCGAACGGAATAAGTCGTTGGCGATTTCATTGGCGCTTGGATCTGCATAAACGTCGGTGAAATTGAGAATCACTCCCAGACCCCGCTGGTCGATCATTGCCTCTCTTTGCTCAGGTGATATCGATTTAATTAGCCCCGCATCACCTCTTTGTCCCCCACCCATGCCACGCTTACTTTTCGGGGCCACGCTTCGGCTTGGTCGGAAGTTCGATACACCACCTCGATTATTCCACTGGCGTTCTCTAATGAGTCGATAGTTCTCCTTAAACTCACTTTCAACGGCACCTCGCATTGCCTTGCGATTTGCCGGCACGGTGTAAACGGGGGTGCGCTGGAACACAGTCAGGTGACCGGCTGCTTTCGCAAGTTCAGGAATCGCCTGCACGGCAGATGAACCAGTACCAATAATACCAACGCGCTTGCCACCAAGATCGATCGATTCTTTTGGCCAGAGGCCGGTGTGCAGTTTTAAACCCGCAAAGTCTTCATCACCGGGAATATCAGGCTTATTGGGTACCGATAAACAACCTGTCGCCATAATGCAGAATTTGGCCGTGAATACTTTCCCTGCTTCGCTCGTCAAAGACCAGAGGTTTTCTTCGTCCAGGTATTCAACACGACTGACTCGTGTGTTGAACTGAATATCACGCCGCAAATCAAACTTGTCTGCAATGTGATTGGCATAATTGAGAATATCCGGCTGCGCGGAGAAAACTTCTGGCCAATGCCATTCCTGTTCAAGCTCCGCAGAGAAACCAAACGAATACTCAAGTGAGGGTACATCACAGCGCGCTCCGGGATACCGATTCCAAAACCAGGTACCGCCAACATCACTGCCAGCTTCGAGCACCTTGATGGACAGACCAAGCTCCCGAAACCGGTGCACCGCATACATGCCTGCGAATCCGGCGCCAACTATTAGTACATCTGGCTTTTCTGAGTCCATGTTTATTAGCCCTCAATGGTTCTTGGCATCTTCAAGGTCTAACCATGCCAGATATCCTCTACAAACTCATTACCTGAAGTAGCAAACTTTCTCAGTGACCAACCCTTACGCTTTTAGGCCTAAAGATCAGCGCATTATTTCTTAACTAAGAGGTCTATGGCTTCGGCCTGGTCTGCAGAGACATTCCATCGCGACCTGGATCGGCACCACCATCCCAGCCCTGTTCATTGATCCGAATGGCATGTACGCCGGCAAACCCAAATGATTGATGCGAACGCCTGACCTGGTAGCCAAGGGATTCAAGTTCCGACTGGATATACCGAGGGATGCGATTGGTAACGTCAATGACATCCGAGGTCACGCAGAACCTGGGGCTAGCGACTGTCTCCTGGGCATTCATACCAAATACCAGGCAGTTGAGTATGCCTTGTAACACGCCCATGGTGATGTAGGTGCCTCCGGGCGCGCCGATGACCAAATAAGGCTGTTTGTCTTTGAACACGATGGTGGGCGACATTGCGGTAAATCGTGATTTTCCAGGTGCCAGCGAATTTGAGCGGCCCGGGCGAGGGTCGAACACATTCATACAGCCGTTGTACATGAACCCAAGTCCCTCGGTAACAACACCCGAAGGATTGCCAAGGGAGTGGGTCATTGAAACGCAATTGCCCATGTCATCTACGGCACAGACATGGGTAGTGTCCTTATTGTCTGCACCACTATTGAGCCTGGGAACGGGCGTTTTTTCTCCAGTGCGAATTCGGGTTGCCATCTTTTCCGCATGCTCTGCACTAAGCAAAACATTTAAAGGTACGTCCACGTAACGCGGGTCACCCATATGCCTGTCTTTATCAACGGTGGCAATTTTCATGGCCTCAGCCACTGTCGCGATATAACGACTGCTGTTGTGGCCCATTGCCTTTAGGTCGAAGTGCGACAATATATTCAGCATCTCGATCACCATTGCACCTCCACCGGGCAGCGGATTAGTAGCGACTTCATAGCCATGAAATTCACCCCATACAGGTTCACTCTGCTCTGTTTGAAAATCGCGAAGGTCATCACCTGACAAAAGGCCGCCATTTTCCTTCATGTCAGCAGCGATTTTGCTGGCAATCTCACCTTCGTAGAAATCTTCAACGCCTGCGCTGGCTATTCTGCGGTAGGTGTTTCCCATGTCAGGATTGCGCAGTATTTCACCGGCTTTGTAAATTGAACCGTCTTCCCGGGTATAGATTTTCGCGGTGGCTGGAATAGCTCTTAGTCGCTCGATATGCGGAATACGACCAGCCGCCTCCACCAGATTCCAATAGCTGGCAACGTGGGTTCTGACCGCAAACCCTTGTTCGCAGTACTCGATCGCCGGTTCCAAAAGCTCTGCCAGGGTGAGATTGCCGTAGCGCTCGATGGCCTCGGCGAAGGCTTTGATTGAACCGGGGCTCGTGATGGACTGATATCCCAGGTCGTTAACGCCGCCTTCCAGAACAAAGCCGAATCCATCTTCTGTTTCCGAGATAACGATGTCTTCCCACATGTCTTCCTGGGTTGCTGCAGGCGCTCTGCCATGGAAGTCGATGAAGTGGTGTTGACCTTGATCGGGAAGATAAAGTTGCATTGAACCGAAGCCAGCGATGCCACACATCTGAGGGTCAATGGCGGTTTGGACGAGGGCGCAGGCAATCGCTGCATCAACGGCGTTACCGCCTCGCTCTAAGGCCAGAACTCCCGCTTCAACGGCCTCAGGCTGCGGCGCACAGACGATACCCTGTGGCATGCTCAATCTCCCGGATCACATTAGTGATCAGAGAGTAACAACTAATGAAAATCTAGTCACGGTGCCTGTGATTAACCTGCCGTTGCGTTTTAAAGCCCAGGACCCGGCATGATCGGGCTACCATCTGAGAAACGAGACATGCGGAATCTAGTCAGATCGTGGACGGCTGGATTGCCCATCACCATGTCTGCCATCACTTTTCCGGCACCTGGGCCAATGCCAAAACCATGGCCGCTAAAACCAGTTGCAAGCAGCAACCCAGGGTGGGATTCAATCTGATCCATCACCGGCACTACGTCCGGGGTCACGTCAATCATGCCGGCCCAGACTTCTTCAAAAGGTATTTCCCCGAGCGTAGGTAAGCGCATTTTTAGCCCTTGCCGCATGGAATTTAGTGCCTTCTGGGAAGGGGCGGGATTTAGTACACGATGCTGCTCAAAAGGTGTGGTTTCATCATCGCGCCAGCGCCGAGTAGGTAGCATCCTATCAATAACATCACCCCCGAAGCGGAGCTTGATAAATCGGACGCTCTGATAGAGGGCAGGCACAAACTTAAAGAAGTGGCGAAAACTATCCGCACCAATGAAGTGTTCGTTCTGCGGGCTCGCGGCCACGGTATAACCTCCGTCTTGCCGACGCCTGATGGCTATCTCTGACGCCGCGACATTGCCTTGATAGATATCGGGTGCAGGCGCCGTCCTTGCAACGGTTGCCCGCACAGCAATCTGGGGCAGATTAATACCAAGGTTTGCAAGAAACAGGGTAGACCAGACGCCACCAGCGCAAACCACAGACTGTGCCTTAACGCTTCCATGTTCCGTGATCACGCCAGTAACTCGACCGCCCTGCATATCTATTGAGCGCACCGCGCAGTTTTCACGGATCAGGCCACCCCGGTTGCGCAAGGCGCGGGCAAGGGCAGGCACAGCCTTAAAGGGTTCCGCCCGGGCATCGCTCGGAGTGAACATGCCGCCCTTCCACTGCCCTGGTTTGTCTTTGATGAGTTCATCAACCTGGGCGCCACTCAGCAACCGTGTATCCAGCTGGTGCTGGGTAGCGATATCCATCCATCGCTCATGCGCGGCCATTTCCCGGTCGTTTTTAGCCGCGTAAAGGACGCCTTTTCGCGTGAAGCCAATGTCTTCGTCACATTCTTTCGATAAGCTCTGCCAGGTATTGATGCTATCCATCATGATCGGCAATTCTGCAGGGTCGCGCGCTTGTTGACGAATCCATCCCCAGTTGCGACTCGATTGTTCTCCAGCCACTCGTCCCTTGTCGCAGACAAGCACCGAGATACCTCGCTTAGCCAGAAACCAGGCGGTAGAGATACCAATAACGCCAGCGCCGATGATTACGACGTCTACCGAATCCGGTAGCGAGTCGTTAAATTGGATGGGTGATAGATTGGAGTAGATCAAACGTACTTACCGCCCTGAACGACGGCGAACTGTCGGTCAGGGTCGTCCTGTAGCGTTGAGTCATCGCCCTCTTTCGCCAACAACACAGAGGGGTTGTGGGCGTATTGCAAGATGTAGGATTTACGTTCGCCTTCCGTATGATTAGGACCCGTGCGATGCGGCGTCAGGGATGAAAACACCACAACGTCTCCAGCCTTTGCCTCAATCGGCAGGGCACCAGACGTATCTGTCAGACATTCATAACCGAGATCAGTATGCCAGTGACTGAGCGTGCCTTGCCGATGCACGCCGGGCATAATCCACGCGCAGCCATTTTCTAGGGTCGTATCAACCAAGGGCACCCAACAAGTCAGGTAGTCCTGCGGTGCTACAAAGTTATAACCATTGTCCTGATGCCACGGAAATTCTTCCAGGCAATGAGGCTTTTTATATACCGCCTGATCCCAATAGAGCCGGCAGTCCGGGCCGAGCAAGTCAAAGCATAAGTCTGCGAACAGCTCGGATTTAGCAAATTGACGGGCAACCTTAGAGCGCTTCACAACGTGCAGAGCGAACGTGATTTCATCGGCCCGCGCAATAAACTGTCGCTTGTCTTTTACTGTGCGCAAAAATTCGTTGGTCTTAGCTTCCATCGGATCAATGTCTGCAATCAACTCATCCAGCGTAGACTGTGGGATGACCTGTTCTAGCAGGAATCCGCCGTCCTGGTTCCATGTGTCGGCTTGCGACTCGGTAATTATGCGGAAAGGGCCTTGGGTATCACGCCAAACAAAGTCGGTATTTTTTTCGTGTTGTTGCAGGCTCATCTTATTCCTGTTCGTTAAAGTCTAACTGAAGTCAAAATGATTCCAGCATTGGTGGCAACAAGCAAACCGTTACTCGATAATCAACTCAGTTTTAAAGAGTAGCGCACTATGGATTTTCCGAAAGGTTTCATCTGGGGTTCGGCCACTGCAGCTCATCAGGTAGAAGGTAACAATACCAACAACGACATCTGGTTGCTTGAGCATGTGGAGCACAGCATGTTTAAGGAACTATCATTGGATGCCTGTGATCATTTCCATCGCTACCCGGAGGATATTAAGCTGTTAGCGGACCTGGGTTTTAATTCCTATCGATTCTCTATCGAATGGGCCAGGGTTGAACCAGAGGAAGGGCATTTTTTAGCCTCCGCTATTGATCACTACCGACGCATGTTGGTGGCATGCCATAGCCATGGAATTAAACCTTTCGTGACCTTTCACCACTTCTCCTCACCCCAGTGGTTAATCAAAGCCGGTGGTTGGGAGAGCGACGATACGCCTGCGCTATTTGCCCGCTATTGCGGTCGCTTGGCTGCAGACCTTGGAGACCTTATTGCCGGAGGCTGTACCATCAACGAGGCCAATATCGGCCGTGTTTTGATTTCCTCAGGCGTACTGCCGCCCATGGATCTAATCCGAGCTTCACCGGGTTGGGTCGAAGCCTCTGATCAATTAGGTATTAGCGCCGATGACTTTAATCCCTTTATGTTTGCCGTAAGTGAACAAGGTCAGCGAGTGGTTATGGCTGCTCACCACCAGGCGGTGGAGGCTATACGTGCCACGGGCGCGACCTTTCCGGTTGGCGTCACCTTAGCCGTGCAGGACATTATTGCGGTAAAAGGCGGCGAGGCTATTGCCGCTCAACACCAGCTAGAGGTTAACGAACAATATCTGACAGACCTTGTAGGTGACGATTTCGTTGGGGTGCAATGTTATACCCGCCATCGTTACGACGCTAACGGCGCCATGCCAACGGAAGAAGGTGTCGAACTCACCCAGATGGGTTATGAATTCTGGCCCGAAGCGCTTGAGAGCTCTATCAGACAAGCCCATGCGTGTTCAGGGCTACCGGTGCTGGTGACTGAAAACGGCCTGTCTACCACTGACGATAGCCGCCGAATCGAATTCGTCGAGAGAGCACTGCAAGGCGTGAAAAACTGCCTCAAAGATAGCATTCCGGTGATGGGTTATACCTATTGGTCTTTACTGGACAACTACGAGTGGATGCTCGGTTACCGGCCAACATTCGGTCTAATTGCCGTCGACAGGGCAACCCAGCAACGCACTGTAAAAGACAGTGCAGTTTGGCTGGGTAACATTGCGCGTAGTAATCGTCTTGGCTAGCAGGCCAATGGGTATCGACAAATTAACTCTATAATTGATGACAAAGCCCCACCAAACCATTGTCAACTTACCACTGCCTTTCCTGACCTTACTGAGTAAATTAGTCAGCACGTTCACTCTAAATTGGGAGGTGCTTGAAAACCCCCAACGCGCTCAGCCAGCAACTCGGTAAACTCAATGGTTTCAAAATCGCAGTAAGGTCCACCCATGGCCTGAAGGCCGATGGGCAATCCATCCCCTGAAAGGCCCGTCGGAAAAACCGTGCTCGGCAAGTAAGCGTTAATCGCCAAACCAGCCCAGAATAACTGCTCAAAATAAGGGCGGTGGGCACGATCGACGGCCACGGTGCGCTCTCGAAAAGGCTGATGATCGTGCACGAAGGCGGTGGTGGCCATTTGCGGGCAAACGACGATATCCCACTCTTCAAAAAACTCATCCCAGGCTGCTCGTATTTTTTCACGTCGGCCATTCGCACGAATCCAGTCTCGATGCGAGAGTACTGCCGCACGAGTGATCAGCGCATCACGACTACTGTCATCGTTATCAAGGCTGTCCGCTCGGCGCTGCATGCGAGCAACTTCCTCAGAGTCCATCCCTGAGGTCATCGCCGAATTCAGCAAGGTCTGATAATTTTCATGGGCGGCCACCACATCAAATTCAGGTCGAGCTATATAAGAAACCGTGGCGCCAGCTGCCTCCAGTTGAGCACCAACCCCTAAGGCCCGCGCTGATACGTCTTCGGCCACCGGCGCCGTGTCATCCGTTGCCCAAATAACAACTTTATAATCAGACAATTGTTGTTTGACGGCTGGCTTCAGCGATAGCTGCCAACCCTTTGCTTGACGTGTGCCAGGACCCGCCATAATAGACAGTGCGAGCTTTAAGTCCGCAGCGCTTCGAGCCAGAGGCCCGCACACGGCAAGATCCCCTTCTGGTAGCCCTGCCAACAATTCATGACCTTGCATCGGCACCACACCATAGGTTGGTTTGTGGCCATAAACCCCGCAAAAATGTGCTGGATTTCGAATCGAGCCACCAATATCAGATCCAGCCTCGAGGGCCGAAAAGCCCGCCGCTAAGGCCGCCGCGCTACCACCTGAAGAGCCGCCTGGAGTTCTCGTAATATCCCAGGGGTTACCGGTTACTCCATAGATCGGGTTGTAACTCTGAAAATCAGCCAGATCGACCGGCACGTTGGTCTTGCCAAGGAAATGTGCGCCCGCTTGCTTGAACCGCTCAACAATCAGGCCATCTTTCGTTGCGACGTTGTGACGAAAGCGCTCTATACCCCAGGTAGTTGGTGTTCCAGCCAGCACATAGGATTCCTTTATCGTCATCGGCACCCCGTGCAGCGGGCCCAACCACCTGCCATCTGCAGCCGCCTGATCCGCGGCAAGCGCCGCTCTCCGCGCATCCTCGAAAGTCCTCACCACGACGGCGTTAATGTCGTTATCCAAGCGCTCGATTCGTTCAATAAAATACTCGGTTAAAGCAATCGAGCTGATAGCTCCATCCCTGATTTTCGCGGCCAACTCTATGGCCGAAAGAAATGCCCAGCTTGTCATTTTCTCTCCCTTATCGCATGGATATCAAAGTCAGTTGGTGTTTTGTAACGTTTTTCGATGAGGTTCGATCGTAGGGTAACAACATTCGTCAGACTTTTTGCTCGCAACACCCCTACTTCCTTGCCGGTATAGGGCGTAAATCCCTTTGGCGTAGACTCTCCTGCAATCGTAAGAGGAATCCAGTTCAAAAGGTTGGCTAATTTTTCATCCCCAATGGGGGCGTTGGCTGAACCCGGAACACGAACAAGATACTCACGACCTTCCGGAACCTTAAGGAAGTTTCCAACATAGTCTTTCATCTTAGGGACTTCAGCCTTGAGACTCCCCGCCCCATCACTAAGATGGCATCCTTGGCAGTACAACATGTAGTGAACTCGGGCCTCGTTCGCATACGGCTTACTGTAGAGTGATTCAGCCCACGCCAGGGCTGCAGCAAAACAGTTTGCTTCTCGGTCATGCGTGCAAGGTTCAAAAGCATTAAACGATACTACCTAAAATCGGGTTATAGGGGAAAGGGTACTGACAAACAAACCTGTTAGCATTGATGGTATCGACCGATGGGTGAACACATACAACCGCCACCAATATCCCTCCAGATATCCTTTTCTACGCTGTCTGACTCCACTAAAGATAATTACTGGAAGCGTCGAGTATGGTATAGATAAGTGTACTGGTCATAACAAAAATATCGGAGATAGCACGTGTCTAAACTCGAAGGAAAAGTAGCGCTTATAACTGGTGCTGGAAGTGGTATTGGTAGAGCAAGTGCAATTCATATGGCGCAGGCCGGTGCTGCTGTGATGTGCAGTGATATTGACTCTCAAGCAGCTGAAGGCACTGTTGCCTTAATTAGCGAAGCCGGTGGTCGTGCAGACGGCATGGGGCTGGACGTGACAAGTGCTCAGGAAATGCAAGAGGCTATCAAGAGAACTATTTCGAATCTGGGCGATATTAATGTGCTCTTTAACAATGCTGGAGTCGGTAATGGATTCAGCTGGGACCAAACTATTGCCGTCAATTTGACCGGTGTATTCCATGGTCTATCAATTGGCGCGCCGATTCTTGCCGAACGAGGCGGCGGCTCGATAATTAACACTGCGTCCATTGCGGGCATGGTAGGACTAATAACACCGCCTGTGGATGAGGATGCTGAGATAGAAGCTGACCCGGATGCCGAAGGGGGAGTAGGTGCCTATGTTGCGGCAAAACATGGGGTCGTAGGATTAACCAAACAGTTTGCAATTGACTACGCTAGCCAAGGTGTAAGGGTCAATGCAATCGCTCCCGGGTTTATTGTGACGCCTATGACGGCGGAATTTCGTGCTGAACAGTCAGGAGAAGATTTTCTCATTGACCTTCATCCAATGGGCAGATTAGGTCAACCCGAAGAAATCGCATCAGTCGCAACCTTCCTAGCGAGTAGCGACGCCAGTTTTATTAACGGCATCACACTGCCGGTAGATGGAGGGTACACGGCAAGATAGACCTGTTTACCCTATGATTTATTGACACCATTAATCAGTACTTTTGTCGCTATCTTACTGCGAGATTTCCTGTGGGATTTGCTGCGATAGTTAATGCGATCGTTACTGTGAGAGAGCCTGTTGTTTGAATAGAAATAGCGAACCACTTTCATTGGCAGGGACTCCTGCCGCATCCCCTCTTGGTTACTACAGCTGGACTTTCGGTCAGGCTGCTCGCGACCCTCTATATATCATGGTCATCATTTACATATTCTTTCCCTACTTCAGCAATGTGGTTGTGGGAGACCCCATTCGCGGGCAAACACTCATCGGGTACTTGAACGCGGGCGCCGGTGCCTTCATGGCGCTGACGATTCCTTTCATGGGTGCGATCGCAGACAAAATTGGTAAACGTAAACCCTGGATATTTGGCAGCCATATCTTGATGGCGCTCATCGCTATTTCGTTGTGGTGGATACTCCCGGCAGGTTCGAGCACAGGTGTTGGGATGGAACTGGGCTTTGGATTATTGCTGATCCTATTGATAGCCTTTGGTTATGCAGAAGTTTTTCACAACGCAATGTTGCCAGCTGTTACACCGATCGATAAGGCCGGAATTGTATCGGGTTTAGCATTCTCTCTCGGTAACATGTGTGCCATAGGGTTACTCGTCTTCGTGCTGATCGCCTTCGCGCTCCCCGGCACATTGGATTGGAGCTTTTTACCCGAGGCTCCTCTATTTGGTATCGACAAGCAATTGCATGAACACGATCGTATTGTTGGCCCGCTAGGAGGCTTATGGTTACTGTTGGCGAGCATACCGCTGTTTCTGTTTACCCCCGATGGCATTGCTTCGGACAATCCTGTGCTCGCCAGTGTCCGACAGGGGCTTAAGGACGTTGTTAACACCGTCAAACAGCTAAAACACTATTCCAATATCGCGACTTATCTGCTGGCACGGATGTTTTTTAATGACGGCATGGCGGGTGTGCTTGTATTCAATGGGGTTTACGCGTCCGGCACATTTGGCTGGGATACCATTGGGTTATTGCTACTGGGTATATTCACCAGTACCTCTGCAATGGTAGGCGCCTATTTGGGAGGGCTTGTAGACGACAAGCTGGGGTCGATTAAGACATTAAAGATTGCCATTGGTATGACGACGTTGATTTTGATTGGTCTAGTCTCGATGCAACCAGATAGCATTTTCTTTGTTATACCGGTAAGCACTGAGCCGGTTTGGTCCTCACCTTATTTTAATACGATCGCCGAAATTATTTACTTGTTGATGTTTCAGGTTTTCGCGTTATTTTTTGTGACGGGTTTGTCAGCTTCTCGAACGCTCATGGCAAAAATATCGCCACCGGAAATGGCGACCCAATTCTTTGCGCTATATAGTTTAAGTGGCACAGTCACCGCGTTCCTTGCGCCATTGCTAGTGGGTACAACGACCGCATTTTTCCAATCACAGCGAGCAGGCTTTGCATCCTTGATATTACTGATGGTGATTGGTGCAGTGATGCTATTTCTTGTAAAAGAAGAACGCTCGACGGTTGCGCCAGATTGAGCTCACGACTACTTACCTTTCCTCGTTACAGAAAGCCATACAACATAGATCACCATACAACGGGTACTGCCAAATTAACCCGGAAATAGATGAGCAGCCCCATCAAATCATTTTCAAATTGCCACTGCCTTTTCCCAAGACGCAAAGGCGCGCCAAAGGCACGCCGTCGAAAATATTGATAATTCCCAGCTGACACCAAGTGACGCACTATATTGAATAGATTGCACACCGAGGTATGGGCACCTGAAAACCCTGGCGTTTGTAAATTTACGGCTGGCTCATGGTCCAAATTCTGGAGGACCGGGAGTTAACTTGTGAGTACCTACCGCCAGGCAGGGGTGCCGATGGGCGTTACGTTTCGGTATTCACAGATGCCGCGTCACACATCTTAGTCGATGCGCGGATCAACCAAAATTTTAACCTGTGCTGGTTTGTTTGCGAGTTCAACAAAAGCCTCTTGCATGCCCCGCAAACCGACGGTTTTGGTATGTAACGTTTCGGTCTGAATGCGCCCGTCTACGACCAGGCCCTGGGCAATTTCGAAGTCTTCATTGAGATAAGCAATGGAGCTGGTGAGATTGACCTCTTTGATCAGCCATACCGCACCGTAGATTTCAGACGCCCCGTTCGGTACGCCAACCAATGACACCTTGCCACCTCGACGGACCAAATCCACCGAGGTCTGGATAGTGGCAGCGATACCCGCGCATTCAAACACCACATCCGCACCCACCTGACCTAGCGCCGCGTTTATGACTTCAGCGCTGTTTTCGGTGCGTGGGTCGATTAATAAATTGGCGCCCAGTGACTCGCCTAGCTGGCGGCGTAAAGGCTCCGGCTCGATTAGCGTCAAGTGTCCAGCACCAGCGGCTTTAGCCGCTTGCAGGGTCAACAGGCCAATAGGACCACCACCGATCACCACCACCGACTCGCCCAAGCGAATGCCGGTTCGACGTACCGCGTGCACGGCGACGGTCACCGGTTCCAATATAGCGGCCTGGGTATCACTCAGGCTGGGAGCAACTGTGTAAAGACGATCTAAGGCAAAGCATATAGACGGTGCAAACCCACCATGTGGCGCGCTGTTAGGGTGCATACCCGTGGCACCAGCAAAAACAGTCTCGCAGTGGCTCGCATCGCCGCGTTGGCAGCTAGGGCAATTGCCGCAAGCGGTAGCAACGCCAATGGCAACTCGATCGCCTTCTCGAATGTTATGGCTGTTGTCGCTACTACTCATTGCGGCAACTGACCCCACCCATTCATGGCCGCAGATGGATGGATTGTAGGGTTCACCTGACAAAAAAGCGTGAAGATCGGTACCGCAAATGCCGCAGTAGGCAATATCAACGACCGCTTTACCTTTATCGGGTTGCGGAGCTGGGAACTCTTCAAGGGTTACCGCATTTTTGCCGGTAACCAGTGCTACTTGGATCGAGTCAGTAGTCATGTGGAAGCCTGTTGCATTTGAACTGAAGAATAGTAGGGCTGATGGTTGTAGTGGTCAACTATTTCCGGGCATGGGTTTACGTATCTTCTGTGCCTTGCCAGGTGGCGAGCCACCGTTATGGCCATGCGGCCGTCGCCCGACTGGACCGCATCAACACAATGGTGAATCACCACGAAACAAGGCCGAGCAGATCCACTCGAAATCCTCTAATTCAGGGACCAAGATACTTGATCGCTACTGGTTACAAATTTAATAATAGAATCGGGGGTATGTTGTAAAGTTACCAATCCATAAATGAGTTCGAGTTCAACGCCTTCCTGGAAGGCAATGAAGAATTTTCATTTTGATACTTTTGAAGTACCGCTAACTGAAGTTTGAAATAGCGCGTGATACAGGATGGTTAACTCGTCGCTATATTGAATCGCAAACCTTAAGATAGATTGCGCCTCAGCATATTGAGATAAGGTTTGTTGACAAATAAGAGGACTTTTAATCATTAACCACGAAAAACAAAAGTTTCAGAACGTAGAGTTCATTTCCCTCGAAGAAGCAGCCGCCATGACATGCGGAACAAGGGTTACTTTCCTACCGGGGATGCAAGCGTTGTATTCAGAGGCGCTTAAAAACATCTGTTTTGTCAAAAAAGTACCATTAATTAGGGCGCTTCACCCGTTTATGGGCGTAGACCAGAAAACTGGGGAGGATCGACAGGCAAAACTGTACGAACTTACTAGTCAGACGGGGTTGCCCACAATGTTCCATGACGAGGAACAGCCAAGAAACGTCTGGATCGAACAACTTGCCCTGGCTGAAAAAATCGGGGCAACAGATAGCTTAGCGTTGATTCCTGATAGTTTTAAACTCAGAGCAGAGATGTTTGGTCTTTGTGCGATTGTCTTGGCAGAGGATGGCATTGTTTGGAATATGAGAATTCTGAATGACAACCCATTGGCACGTAAGTACGGATATAGTGAGGCAGCTAGTTCCGATGCTCTGAGTAAGATCGCTGATGGCATTACTTTGCTAGATAGCCGGCTTGAAGCACAAGCAGACCACGGATCGCGCTATCTCGTTGGTGATACCCTGACGGCTGCCGACCTATATTGGGCCACTATGAGCATGGCATTGGTTCCCGCACCACCCGAGATCATGCCCAGGACTCAGCAAAACAAAGGATTGTTAGCTTGGTTCGAACAGAATTCAAAAGTTCCGGAGATTGCCGCCGCACTCACGGAAAGAATCGAAGATCACCAGCGATATATTCTGAAGACATACTGCGAGACTCCAGCGGTTTTGGGCGGTGATCCGGTAGAGTAGGTTGCTCATGAAAGGCTCATCCCCATTCGATACTCCGGGGGGACACCGAATGCTGCAGGTTTGGGTGCCCTTGTGTCCGCCAGCAGTTCGAGGCCAACTGCACGATAAAATTCAACTGCTGGGTTATCAGACATCACGTCGAGCTGGAATTTTGCGTAGCCCTGATCCCTTGCCTTGTTGATCGCGTTATCGATGAGGTGGAAGCCAATTCGCTTACCGCGATACTCGGGTTTCACAGCAATCGCATGGATATAGTAGGTGTCGGCGTCGATGACAGGATTGAGCCAGCTGGCATGATCAGCTCGTTCCAGCAAGCCGTAGAAGTCTTGTTTCGAAACATCTCCCCGTTCTATCAGGTTTTTCCATAGTGGTGCCAGCGCGTGCTGGCGGGTTTTGTACTCGGTACCTCGCATGCCGATCTCAATGCCCATCAAAGCACCGTCTTCAATAGCGAGTGAAGTCGCATCTGCACCGAACAGGGTGCCATCCATGGGCCAGGAACCGAGTACAGCGTGATCAAATACCTCGCGGGTACCAAACTGGTACTCGTAGCTTACCGGTCCGGTACTCCAGACGAGTTCAGGTATTTCAGCGGCATAAACTTCTCTCACGTCTCGGGTTGCTTCAATGATTTCCATATTGCTAGTACCGTTGTCCAGGATTTTTCGATATTATTGGTCAATGACTAAAACTAGTCAATGACCAAATATGCCAAAAAAGAGAAACTCTGAATTGGGGTCGCTGGCGCGAACCCCAAAGGGCAATTCAACCTGCGATCGAATCGTTGCGGCGGCGCGCAAGAAACTTGTCGAGAACGGGGTTGATGGGTTCTCCCTGCGGGAACTCGCTACCTCACTGGATTTGAAGCTGAGCAATGTGCAGTACTACTTCAAGACCAGAGAAGCACTTCTCTTGCACGTGTTTGAACGTGAGGCTGCAGCTGATGTGGCCGTCATCGAGGCAAAGCGGGCATCAGGCAGCGAACGGGAGGCCTTTCGAGCGATCGTAAGAGAGCTGGTCATTCGCTGGCGTGGAGACAGCGGTATCCTCATGTCTACGCTGGGTACAATTTCCCTGCATCATAAGGAGTTTCGTGGCCTGTACCGCTCTATCTACAAGGCCTTCTACAGGGCGCTGGAGGCACCTGTTCGCGGCATGAATAACGAACTCGATGATGATGAGGTAAGACTACGGGTACGCCTGGTGACGGCCCTGGTTGATGGGTCACCGATGCAGACCCGTGTGGGTGATCTGCAGATATTTCTTGACCGGGTTCAGGACCAGGCTGAACAGATCGCGCGCTCGTAGTGCTACGTGCCTCTTCTTTAATAGACGGTTGTGAACGCTAGAACAAAAGTGACCGGGTTTATGAATTAGTGGTACTGACAAGTTAACCATTTTGAGATTCAGAAGTGGGAGTACTCTGCCTATTTCTGCATCAAATTGCGCTCGAAATGGAGCCAGCGGTCCGTGATAATCGTGTCACCGCAACTATTTTGTAGCTCCAGCCCACGGGTATGAGTTAACTTGTCAGTACCGCCAGGAGTGGTGTTGGTAGTCCTTATCTTTGAATCCAGGTTTTACTTTGGCTTATAAGAAAGCCTAACAACTGGTACTAAACCAAGCTCAATTTCTATCCGGGCAAAGCTCATTCCATCAATAACAATTTTTTGTTGGAGGTCAGTTGCTTTTAATAAGGCTTTAAAAAGAGCGTAACCAACCGCGTTCCCTTCAAGATCAGTTAATGACTGCTCTGTATTTTCGACAGGCATTTCGTCTACAGTGAAATGAGGGATCAACTTCGGTAGAACGCCAACCTCAATTTCAAGCTCATTCATGGTGTAGCCAGCTTTAGCAAGATGAGGCAGTGTGTCGTTAAGATCGTTGACAACAGCTAAGATTGCGTCACCAACCTTACCGGAAGGGTCGCCTACTTTATCTTTAACGTCAGCCGCTGCTTGCTTAGCTATATCAATAAGGTTACCAAATGCCATAGCGATAGCTCTTTTAAATTACGCTGATCACCATTGTGACATAAAAGCAGCGTTCCTAAATGGCCAGTAGGGGCCTAACTACGCACTCACACTTAATAAATGCCCAGGTATCCTTCGTTGCAGCTGCTAGGTGGTTTAGCTTGAGAGGAAATCATGCAGCGCGCACATTCTTGTACTTCGTCCCGACAAGGCTCGCTTCCATCAAGGAAGGCGCTGCAGGGAGGGTAAGGGGGAAGTGTCTCTTAGCAATCAGGCCTATGGGCTGCCATATGGGCAGACGTTACACAATTGGCTAGCGACCACACGTTGCTTCTGCCAGATCATCAAACCGTCGCCTTGCTAAAGATCATTTTCCACTAAACTTGAAAAAACAATCGAATTGAGCGACATTTTACCCCTCCAAGCACCGACGACCCATTAACTACATGCCAGGATATTCATGACTAGCGAACGCGAACGCCTACACAATATGTTCCCTGATCTCGACTTTGATCCCCAGGAGCTGCGAGAGAAATATCGCTCTGAACGCGACAAACGGGTTCGAGAGGATGGTGAAGATCAATACATTGAGGCAGCATCAGAATTCTCTAATTATGCGGACACTGATCCATACGTCGAAGACAACAAACGGGAACCCGTTGATCTCACGATTGATGTCGCCATTATTGGTGCTGGTTTTAGCGGTCTGATGACAGCTGCGCGGCTCAAGGAAAGAGGTGTCACTGATTTTCAGATCATAGAGTCAGGCGGTGACTTTGGTGGTACCTGGTACTGGAACCGCTACCCTGGCGCACAGTGCGACATTGAATCCTACTGTTATTTGCCCTTGCTGGATGAAACTGACTACATGCCCAAGGAGAAGTATTCCTACGCGCCGGAAATCTTTGAGCACACTCAGCGGGTTGGAGAGTATTTCGGACTCTATGACAATGCACTGTTTCAAACTCGGGTCACAGAAATCCGTTGGCTTGAGGACGAGCAGGTATGGCAGGTGGCAACGCATCGCAATGACAGTATCAAGGCGCGCTTTGTCATTCAGGCTACCGGGCCTGCAAACCGCCCTAAATTACCTGGTATTCCAGGTATCAAGAAGTTTAAGGGTCACACCTTTCATACTTCCCGTTGGGACTACGAATACACGGGAGGCGATCATAAAGGCAACCTTACAAAGCTTCGCGACAAAAAAGTCGCCATTATCGGCACCGGGGCCACCGCAATTCAATGCGTTCCTTTTCTAGGTGCCGATGCAGAAAAACTTCAGGTGTTTCAACGTACGCCATCCCCGGTCGACTTGCGCGGCAACAAACCAACAGATGAGGCATGGTATCAATCACTGCAACCAGGATGGCAACGTGAGCGACGTGAAAATTTCGCAGCCGTTTTATACGGCCAGGAATTGAATAACGACCTGGTGAATGATGGCTGGACGGATATTGCAAAGCGTATAGGCCTGTCTCTGATGAACCGTAAACCAGACTCCGGTGATTTGGACATGGAAGAAATTATGCTGCGGTCTGAAATCGCCGACTTCGAGAAGATGAACGAAGTCAGGGCTCGATGTGATAGTGACTGCGACAACGAGGATGCCGCACAGAAACTTAAACCCTGGTATCGCCAGTTTTGCAAGCGACCAACATTCAATGATGAGTACCTCAACACCTTCGGGCGAGAAAACGTTGAACTAATTGATGTCAGTGGATCGAAGGGCGTTGAGGCAATTACTGAGAAGGGTATTGTTGCTAATGGCATTGAATATGAAGTGGACTGTATCATCTATTCCACCGGATTTGAGATCACGACTGCGGCCCATCGCCGAGTAGATTTCGACACTATAGGCAAAGACGGCACATCACTTTACGATCATTGGGGATCAGGGTTTCGCACACTGCACGGCTTAAGCTCAAGGGGCTTTCCTAATTGGTTCACCATCGGCATCAATCAAAATGGTTTGTCGCCTAACATGACCGCTATGTTTGACGACCAGGCAGTTCATGTCAGTTACATCATTGATGAGGTGATTAAACGCGGTAAGCAAGCGATTGAGGTCACAGAAGAAGGTGAACAACAATGGGTAGACCAGATTACGCAACTTGCAGGTATGGGTGCCGCATCTAGTTCTTTTTTGCAGGATTGCACGCCTGGTTACTATAACCGAGAGGGCCACCCGACTTCGGCTAACGCCCAGAACTCTCCTTACGTCCCAGGTATTACTGCCTTCAACAATGTCTTGCGACAATGGCGGGAACAAGGCGAACTTGACGGCATGGAGTTGAGTTAACGGCAGGTCAGGGCGGCAACCGATCTGATTCAATACTCAGACTTTCGATCGAAAAGCCCTGTTATAATTCCTATCCTCAAGCAGGCATATTCTGAAAGGAAGGCCAACATCGCCGCATCATGTTGACGCAAGACCAACAAAATACATTCCGCAAAGAAGGGCTCATCCGCTTGCAGGGTCTATTGCCTGTCGAGTACGTCAGTTCGAGCGCAGACCGCCTTTTCGCAATCTGTAAAAAGAGCAAGTCTTTTAACGATGGCCGGTGGGTGTTGGACGATCTAAAAGCCGCAAGACAACTTAGAAAGCAGCTTGCCAAGTCCAAAGCATTCGGTAGCTTGATGACGCCGATTCTCGACGGGGCGATTTGCGATCTGGTCAGTGGTCGACAGCTTCAGCCGAGAACTACTCGTCCGAACCTTCTATTTACGCTCCCTCAGAATTATGGGCATGAGAACAAGCTTGATTGGCACATAGATGTTAAACGCTTGCCAGGGATGAAACTTGCTGGAGTTCAATTGTTCGCGTTCCTTGAATCCGTTAGACCAGGTGGCGGTGGTCCGGTCGCAGTAACGGGCTCCCATCGTATCGAGACACGGGAGAACGTTCCGCGGGAGATCATTCGGAACCAATTGCGCTACCACTCTTTCTTTGCCGACATTCTCGACCATGCGCCAGAAGAGCGGGCAGACCTAGTCGGGAAAAGATCAAAGCTCGATGGAGTAGAACTCGCTGTTGTCGAACTCACCGGCGAACCAGGAGATGTTTACCTGATGGATTTGTGGGTACTACACACGCGATGGCCAAACTACAGTGATTCCTCCCGTGTGATGCTGACGCAACGATTCCTGCTCAAGGAAGCGTATGAACGCGTGGGCCCTAGAATAGGCTAGTCCTTAAGTGTCACTTTGAGTCGATAATCTACGCTGCTATTTTTGCACCAGTAGCCAAGTTTTTTTAAATCAGCTTCTAATGTATCTGGGCGGGAACTACTTAATATAGAACGCGGGCTAACCCTCCCCCGGGGGGGCAACTAGTCATCAAACAGGCATTTGAGTCCGTAGAAGCCTTGCCATGCGAATTCGTTCAGACGCAGTAGATATGTGACCTCTGGCCGATTTTAAGTGGGTATAGGTTTAGATAAAGGCGTTGGTCAAAGTGTTGGTCAAGGTGAGGGTGCAGATGTAGGTGAAGGCAAAGGCAAAGATACAGATAGGGGTCTGAGTCTTATTCGGATAAATTTTGACTTATTGTTCTCTTCCGAGAATCTTCTTAATCACACTCTGACGAAGTTGCTCCGGTGTTTCTTCGCCCTCGTAGTTCTTCAATCTGGTTCCCTATATCTATATAGCTACCGAGAATACACCCATTGATCTTCGGATTGCCTCAATTTGTAAGAGAGTAGTAAAACCGCCGACGTCTGAAGATCTCGACAAGATCACTTATTTGTCCTGCTCCTAATGATTGGTTCATGTGGTCTCTGCTTCTGCACTGTCCACGGTCTTCATGTCCTCCTCGACTGTGGCCGCCGCTCGAAAGAAAAAGAAGGCCGATAGGCCTAAGAACAAAAATTGCGGAGGAAACGGCGGATAAAAGTGAAAACCAAAACCGAACTATTATTGTCGGATTATCAGAAGTCTAGTACTTTCTTGGGACGAGAAAATGAACTAAGGAGCAAGATATGAGTTATACCTCTTTTTCGATTGGCAGTACTGGAAGAGCATGGGATGGGATCGAAGCAGGAACAGACGAATGGGCCGCATTACAAGCAAAGCAAATGCAAATCCTAGCAGATGCTGGAGCGGAAACCATTGCTGGTGGGTGGGCAACAGGCATCGGTAAATTCGTTAACATCAACACTTATCCCGATATCGAGTCATCCAAGAGAGTAATTGCGCGATTGGCTGCGGCACAGTTGTTTGAAGTTGAATCTTCCGGCCCCTTTATTCCGACCGAAGAAATGATGACCCTTATGACTTAATAAGTAAGCTATAGCTAGCCGTTCAGTCGGGCGGCTTTGTTAAACATGTTGGTGACGCCCGAGACACAGTGGTTAACTAGAAAAGTGCTTAGAGCCAGGGTTTAGCGTTACTGTCGCAGTAAATATGCAGTAAATAACGATCGACCAGTATGGGACGGAGGTTGAAGACCCCTAAAGCCTACTCTTAATGGTCGGGATGGCGAGAATTGAACTCACGACCCCTGCCTTCCGAAGACAGTGCTCTACCAGGCTGAGCTACACCCCGACTCGCCGGTATCTTATCAAGTTTCTGAACCAGATAAGAGAGGGAGTCTTTGATTCCCGAGAATCGAATCAATACGTCGAACTGTCCCGCCCCTGCCTGTCGAAGATAGAGCCCTACCAACCGGGCTCGTCGCCCCACCGTGGCCACCATGATCTGTATAATGCCCACCCAAACTAGGGCTATGTTCAATCTTTACAGAGGTTATATCGATGCCGGTACTAAACTTTGGCTCATGCTGCATAGACCATGTCTATTCCGTGCCACATTTTTCAGCACCCGGGGAAACGCTCCCTTGTAGCGACTACCAGGTTCACCCTGGAGGTAAAGGCCTGAATCAGTCTATTGCATTGGCGGCAGCTGGAGCGAAGGTCAGGCACGCCGGGAAAATCGGGGAAGATGGTCGCTGGCTACTAGAACTCATGGCATCGAAAAATATTGATGTCAGTATGATGAAAGTCGATACGGGCCCTACCGGCCATGCCAATATTCAGGTGACACCTGAAGGTGAAAACTCGATTGTATTGTTTGGCGGCGCTAACCGAACCATCACAAAATCAGATATCGATGAAGCTCTTGAAGACGTGCAGTCCGGCGAATTTCTATTACTCCAGAACGAGATTAGCGCCCTTGACTATCTCATCGACAGAGCCCGTGAAAAAGAAATGCGCGTTGTGTTTAATGCGGCGCCCATGAGCGGGGACGTCAATGCCTTGCCGCTGGAGGCAATCGAGCTACTTGTTATTAATGAAATTGAAGGCTTTGAACTGACTAAAAAAACGGCGCCAGATGACATCATTGCGATACTGTCATCTCGTTTCGCCTCCACCAATATCCTGCTAACTCTAGGCGCTGCCGGGTCCATCTATGCCGGCAAGGGTGATTCTGTGTTTCAACCGGCGATGAAAGTGGACGCAATAGACACCACCGGTGCAGGAGATACCTACGTAGGGTTCTTTCTCGCAGGCTATAGCGCAGGGAATTCAGTAGAGGAATGTCTGGCACTGGCAACGAGTGCCGCCGCGGTGTGTGTTACGCGTGCCGGGGCTGCGACATCGATCCCGAGCCTGGGCGAACTTTAGAACCTGCGCGGAATTTCTCTGAACATCAATCAGCACAGCCATACATACGGGGCATAGATTCAATAGGACACGGATTCAATAGGGCATGATTTGGCTAGAACAACCAGGACCCGCTGTCGGTAAATCTATCCTTGAGTGGCGAACAGGCGTTGCCGGACTTGCTCTAGATCATAATCCGACACCCAGTTGCTGGGTTTCTTACCCTCACCGGGTTCCTGCGTACTTCCCAGAAAAGACAGGTCGAACGGAATTAAACTCTGACACACTTCACCATTGTCCCCCAGGACTGCGTCAGACATAGGTATAAATACTTTCATGATTCCTCTCTTCTACCCAGTGTTCTACCCCCCCAAACGCGAAGGGATTACGATGTAACAAGGTGTATTTGACCTCACAATCAGCAATCAGGGCATGAAGGAAAATGAAAGTTCCACGGAACTAATGTGGAGAACCGGTGAATTCGTCAATTTTTTTACGAAAACCATCAAGTTGAGTTGGATTATTCGAATATTCTGCTGTCTGATGGTTACCGCAACACCACAAACAAGGAGTAGTTATGGCTAAAAGTATTGCCATTGTTGAAGATGACCCGGATCAAAGAGCCAATTACATCGATGCCATCACAAAAAAGGGCTATAACGTGGTGGCCTATAGCAGCCGCCAGGAAGCGCTCGCCGGGTTCGACCGGGAGTTACCTGACCTTGCGATTCTGGACATCATACTCGGTGATGAGGTAGATGCAGGGTTCGAGATTTGTCGTGATCTATTAGTGCGATCACCTTCACTTCCCGTGATTTTTCTGACAGAACGAATAACCGAGATCGACAAGATTTCCGGACTTCGGCTGGGTGCGTGGGATTATTTACCAAAGCCCATCTCTCTTACCTACCTGGCAGAACGTATAAGCTCTTTGCTTCGAATCAATACCGCCCGCATCGAATCGAGTGGCAATGCGAATACGGCAAAGCTGGTGGGAGACATGTCGATCGACCAGGAGGCGTTATTGGTAAGTTGGAAGGGACAACCCATCAATCTATCCGGCACGGAGTTTCGCATGCTAGCAAAACTCGTCCGCGTACCCGGCCACGCCGTCTCTTATGACACCCTAATGAACGCCACCATGCAATCGTTAGTGACTAACAACACCATCAACACCCACATGAGAAACATTCGTAAAAAGTTCGAGGGTATCGACTCGGAATTTGATTGCATTAAGAGCGAATATGGCTATGGGTATCGTTGGTCAGCCAAATAGAACAGGTCAGTAGCCTTGGCAATTTCCCCAATAAGAGGGCCCAGACTCGGGACCAAACTCCTGATACTCATGAGCTTTGCCCTGGTCGTTATTCCATGGTTCAGCTATCTGTACCTTTCCGAGATGGAAGATTTCCTTGTCGATAGCCAGGCCAATGCGCAGCTACTGACCGCGGAAGGAATTTCTACTCTGTTGAACGGCAGATCCGACCTTTTTTATGAACTTCCCCTGTCGCCAGAAGGTTATGAGCAACTTTATGCTCACCCCCTGCAAAGCCCGATACGGATTGATGGACGTGATAACGATTGGGAAGAAGTCCTCGAGTACAACATAGGGTTCGGCAACCTCGATAGCGTCGATGAATCAGACCCTTCATTGAACCAGTTCGATCTGGCGCTCGGCGAACACAACGACCAGATCTATGCGCTGGTCACTGTAAAAGACGATGCGCTGGTTTTTCGTGACAGAAATATTCTAAGGCTTGACCTTTCCGATCACCTAAGGATCACCTTCACAGGGCAGGACGAGACGATAAAAAAGGTTGTTCTAACCATGACAGAGCCTGGCGTCACTACGGCCTACGTGATCGACAACGACTGGCGATACGCCATTCAGGGTGAACCAGAGAACCGGATACCGGGATTCATGAGCGAGGTAAAAGGTGGGTATGCGATTGAGTTTCGTATACCGCTCGAACTACTCGGGTCCGCCCGACAATTTGGTCTTGCGGTGGTGGACGTAGATAACTCGGAAACACGTGCCATCGAATCGATCACGGGAACGCTTCCTTCAGCTGGCAGAGAAGCCTACGGGCTTGTGCTCCTGAAGTCTCCCGAGGTACTACGTATTATCGAGGGCCTGGGCTATTCCGGCGCAAGTATTCAGGTCATTGACGCACAACGAAGAGTTCGCGCAGAGGTTGGAAGTTACCAGACGAACCCGACGCAGGAGATCGATGTCGCTGAAGACTGGACAGATGCCTGGCTCTCTATGGTTGCCTTGCTGATGGACCCGCTCTACAACATTATTGAAACCAACCTCAGGGCCTCTCCCATGGTTGATGACGAAGTCATCAAGGACTCGCTTGCAGGCAGGCCCACTTACCAGAGAAGGTACTCCGATGAAGATGGCGAAGTCATCGTTGCTGCACATCCCATCATTGCCCAGAACGAGATCATTGGCACCGTACTCCTGAAACAAAATACCGAACGGATCCTTAAGCTTCGCCGAGATGCGCTGCAGCGCAGCGTCAATTTCTCCGTTATCTCGCTACTGATTTTCGTTGCGCTGATTTTGGTTTTTTCGCTCAGGCTCGCCAGTCGGATCCGAAAACTTGAAAGCGAGGCAACCAACGCGATTGATATTTATGGCCGGTTGAAGACCAATCAGCTGACAGCGGAAACAAAATCCGGAGATGAAATTGGTGATCTTGCGCGCAGTATTTCAGGGATGCTCGCCAGATTACACCGGCATAACCAGTTTCTCGAGAACATGCCCCGCACACTTCGCCACGAAATTAATAATCCGCTAAATACACTCTCTACATCTTTGCAGAATCTTGAGGTAGAGGAATCCGAAGCGGCCCGTCAAAAATATCTCGATGCGGCAAAGCGAGGCGTGACGCGAATTGGAATGATCGTTCAAAACCTGGCTGATGCGGCAAGTCTGGAAGATGCGCTTGCAGCGGAAGAAACTGAGGTTATTAACCTTTACGACCTGGTACAGAACTATCTTGCGAATTGTAGAATCACGCGCCCTGATCGAGAGTTCAAATATCAAGGAATCGACAAGGGAATCGCCACAAAAGTGTCGGACTATCGCGTAGAGCAACTCCTCGACAAGCTGATTGATAACGCGATTGACTTTTCTGACCCAGGCTCCGCGATTAAAGTAGGCATCAACGCTGATGCCCAGAACCTGTCGCTCTTTGTTGCCAATCAGGGTCCCGCTATTTCTGAAGACATGCTGGACAGCGTCTTTGACTCCATGGTCTCGATCAGGGAATCAAACCCTGACAACAGGCTTCATTTCGGCATGGGGCTTTATGTTGTTCGAATCATCGCAGAACGTCATGGTGGGTCGGTAAACGCGACTAACCTGTCCGACGGCAAAGGGGTTAGCATCAAAGTGGTGCTTCCAATCTATCGTGATTCGAATCAACACCAGAGTTCAATCGCTGCCAGCTAAGCAATCTTCAGGCCCTTGAAGAAAAAGCCCTCAAAAAGCATCCAAAAAAAAGCCCTAACACTGTTTGGGGGGAGGGGTAGTGTTAGGGCTTCACACGTTCCCTGTGTTCTAGCATGAGACGTGTCGAATAATGATATCAATCAAGTATGGAAAGAATCTGGAACCTCATTGAGAACCAATGAGGTTCCAGACGAATAATCCGGATAATTTAGTTAATAATCCGACGTTCATTCTCTGAAACCTGCTCACGACCGCGTTTTTCGCCACCCCAATCCAGCACCCAATTACCCGCCTGCGCCGCTGATTTGAGCAATTTTGTAACATTAAAGTTTAACGGTGTATCAAGGGCTATCGTCACCCCCTGCCCTGAACCGAGATATATAGTAAGTGCTAACTTACTGTTTGAGGCCCGGTAGGAAACTTATGTGCCAGCACCGGGGATTCTCCCAGAGGGAATGTATCACTGGGCTTAAACTCATCTTTAAAATTTCCTCCGGAGTCGGCTGCCTCCTGTTTAAACGTCTCAACTGCTTTGCGCGCCACCGGCGATACCTGGTTTGAAACATCCGGGTCAGCTGCGCGGTATGCATTTAAGGCCTGAACCATCAACTGACAGTAACGCCTGGTCAACCAGAATCGGAACTCCTCAGCGGAAGTTGTGTTCAGACGCAACAATACCCTGTCCTCCTCAGGGCTGTAGCTCATCTCTAGCTGGTTGATTGCAGTCATAGGAAGAGTATAAACAATCGTTGATCAAAACCGGCAATCGATGGCTGCGCCTGCTTATATTGAAAATAATTGATATAGGCTTGAAACCTGCAAGGGCCTGCCCTAATATATCAACGTTTTTTGATATACCCCTTTTTAATAGCGCAAAACATGCCGGCCAACTCATCCATCGAACAGCTCAGCCACTATTGCAAGGCAACGGCAGATTCACAGCGTCTTCAAATCCTGAGAGTGCTCTCAAAGGAATCCTTCGGCGTTCTGGAACTGTGCCAGGTGCTGGAAGTTGGCCAATCAGCCCTAAGCCATCACCTTAAGATCCTGGCCAATGCAAACCTGGTTGAAACCAGACGCGAGGGGACATCCATATTTTATCGTCGGGCGCTGATTCACGCCGAAGACCCCTTGAGGCAACTCAGGCAGTCACTGTTTGAATCCATTGATGAAACCGAACTGCCGGTCGATCAGGGGTCCAGAATCAGGCAGGTCTACGACTGTCGACATCAGCAAGCCAAGTCTTTTTTTAAGAAAAATGCCCATCGCTTCCAGGAAAACCAGGATCTTATTGCCGAGTACGACCACTACTCACAGTGCATCGACGATGTACTTGATAACGAGTCAATCGCATCCACCGCCACTGCAATCGAGATCGGCCCGGGCGACAGTGACTTGATACTTACCCTGGCAAATCGATTTCACAACATTACGGCAATCGACAATACCGCGGAAATGCTCGAAAAAACACGAAAGAAAACCGCCACGGCAGGAAAAGACAACGTCAATTTCCTGGTCGGTGAACTTCACGACCACAAAGGTGACTGCGAACTACTTGTGCTGAATATGGTGTTGCATCATCTGGCATCACCAATAAATTTTTTCTTCGAGGCGAAACAACACATCAAGGCGGGCGGATGCCTTCTCATCGCAGATTTATGCGCGCATGACCAAAATTGGACCAAAGACACCTGCGGCGACCTGTGGCTGGGCTTCGATGCAGATGAGCTGGATGGCTGGGCATCAGCTGCGGGATTCGAACAAGGACAGAGCCTCTACCTGGGCCTTAAGAACGGCTTCCAGGTCCAGGTCAGGACTTATCATTAGCTTTAATTGATTTTTAGAAGACACTTTATTGTAACTATAGGAATATTTGATGACAGACTACAAGGTAGCGGATATAGAACTGGCGGATTTTGGGCGTGCCGAGATTGAACTTGCGGAAGCTGAGATGCCAGCATTGATGGCCCTGCGAAAGAAGTACAAGAAAGAGCAACCACTGGCAGGGGCAAATATTCTCGGCTGTATCCACATGACTATACAGACCGCCGTGCTTATCGAGACGCTGGTAGAGCTCGGCGCAGATGTGCGATGGTCATCCTGTAATATTTTTTCTACCCAGGATCACGCCGCTGCTGCGATTGCCGCATCGGGCGTTCCTGTGTTCGCCTGGAAAGGCGAAACGGAAGAGGAATTCCTGTGGTGCATTGAGCAAACTATTCTTAAGGACGGCAAACCCTGGAATGTGAACATGATCCTTGACGATGGTGGCGACCTGACAGAGATGGTCCACAACAAGTACCCCAAACTGTTGGAACAGATCCACGGTATTACCGAAGAGACAACAACCGGAGTTCACCGACTGGTTGAAATGATGGCACAGGGTGAGCTCAAAGTTCCTGCCATTAATGTCAACGACTCGGTTACCAAATCAAAAAACGACAACAAATACGGCTGTCGCCATAGCCTCAACGATGCGATCAAGCGCGCAACGGACATGCTAATGGCGGGCAAAAGAGCGCTGGTCATCGGCTATGGCGATGTTGGCAAAGGTTCTGCCCAGAGCCTCAGGCAGGAGGGCATGATTGTTCGAGTTGTTGAGATTGACCCGATCTGCGCCATGCAGGCCTGCATGGACGGTTACGAGCTGGTATCGCCTTACAAAGGCGGAATGAACACAGGCAAGCTTGAAGACATTGATGCTGATCTACTCAGCAAAACTGATCTCATCGTCACCTGTACCGGAAACGTTAACGTCTGCGACGCCAACATGCTCACCAAAGTCTCCTCGAACGCTATTGTTTGTAACATCGGTCATTTTGATACCGAGATTGACACCAAGTTCATGCGCGAAAACTGGAAGTGGCAGGAAGTTAAACCACAGGTAGACAAGATCTATCGAAGCGACGACCCCAGCGATTATGTCATCCTGCTTTCTGAAGGACGACTGGTTAACCTTGGTAACGCTACCGGTCATCCCAGCCGAATCATGGACGGATCATTTGCCAATCAGGTTTTGGCGCAAATGTATCTGTATGAGCGCGCCTGGGCAGATCACGACATTCAGCAGCGACAGGCAGTCACCGTCGAAGTACTGCCAAAGGCACTGGATGAAGAAGTGGCCAGCTATATGGTTCAGGGCTTCGGGGGAGTAATGACCCACCTTACCAAGGGCCAGGCCGAGTACATCAATGTACCTCAAGAAGGGCCGTTTAAGCCCGAGGCTTATAAGTACTAATCCTGGGTTTCGGTCAATGAAAGAAGAGTTAAAGGACCTGCTTGAGCTACTCGATATCGAGCAGATAGAAGCCAATATGTTCAGGGGCGTGAGCCCCGCAGAAGGCTGGCAGCGTGTCTATGGTGGGCAGGTAATCGGGCAAGCACTGGTCGCCGCCTCCCGGACAGTAGAAGACGAGAGCAGAGTCGCGCATTCCCTGCATGGCTATTTCCTGAGACCTGGGGATACGACAATCCCCATCCTCTATTCCGTTGACCGAATTCGCGACGGCGGAAGTTTTAATACCCGGCGAGTCGTTGCGGTACAAAAAGGTCAGGCTATCTTCAGCATGTCGGTTTCCTTTCAGGTGATGGAAGAAGGATTACATCACCAGATTGATATGCCAGCGGACGTTAAACCTCCCGAGGAGTGCGCAACTGAAGCCGAACTCCGAGAAGCCTATAGCAGCAAAATCCCGGAAGAATTCAAAAGTGATTTTGAACGCCCGAGACCCATCGAAATGCGATTCATGGAACCGATCAATGACTTTGAACCAGAGCCTATGGCACCGTACCAGAATGTCTGGATCAAGGCCGCTGATACAATGCCGGATGATATTCGCCTCAATCAATGCCTACTGGCTTATGCTTCCGATATGACGTTGCTCGACACCTGCTATAGGCCACACGGCATTGGCTGGACCAATGAGAACTTCCAGGTGGCAAGCCTGGACCATGCCATGTGGTTTCACCGGCCTTTCAAGACCGATGATTGGCTGCTTTATGCACAGGACAGCCCATATTCAGGCGGTGCCAGGGGGTTCAATCGTGGCAGCTTTTACACACAAGACGGCAGATTAATTGCTTCTGCTACCCAGGAGGGCCTGATTAGGTTGCACAGTTAATACGCGGGTGTGTACGATAGATAGATGAAAGATCAAGAATTTGTTCCCTACTTTGTTCCCTATATGGAAAGGACCCGGTTGTTCTACCGGGCCCAGGGGTTCGAAAAAGATTATGTCTGGGCACACTTTGAGGCCACGCCTTTTTCAAAGCCTGAAAAGCCACTTGAAGACTGCGTTGTCACCGTCGTAACGACAGCGGTTGCTCATCCCAAAATACCAAAACCGATTAGGAAGGCAGAAAGTATTCCTTTCACTGAAACCCCGGCGCAATTTGATACCTCTGAACTTTCGTGGGACAAGGAAACAACACATACCAAAGACAGGCAAAGTTACTTCCCACTGGAAGTTCTTAACAAGCTCGCTGGCCAGGGTGTCATAAAAGGTGTTTCGAAGAGATTTCACTTCGTGCCCACCCAATACAGCCAAGGAGCTACCATCAACGACGATGCTCCTGCTATTGCCAAGGCCTGCAGAAAAGACGAGGTAGACATTGCGCTACTGATCCCACTATGACCCGTCTGCCACCAGAGCGTCAGTCTGACGGCTCGCCACCTTGAAGAACTCGGGATCGCAACGGTTATTGTCGGTAGTGCGATGGATATCGTGACGCATTGCAAAGTACCCAGGTATCTGCACAACAACCTCCCTTTAGGAAACCCGCTGGGCTCTCCCGGCGACAGGGAAACACAAATGAAATCAGTCCTGGAAGCCTTGAGATTAGCCGTCAGCTCGGAGCATTCCGTGGTGCAGGTTTCTGACGCCTGCTGGGAAGGTGACGACCACTGGAAAGAAAACTACAACAAAGTGGACCAATCCAACCACGAGGAACTCCTTCGCCTTGGCAAGGAAAACCGCAGAAAAAGGGCTGAAAACAAGGCCCGTGGGTTGTCACGATAACATCAGCGTGCAACCCATAAGCCATTGTTATACCTGTAGATTACGGCATCTCAGCATCAACATATCGAGAAGCCGTCGCGGTACACTTGCGAGAGTCACATTACGTAATTAACGACCCATCATAATGAGCGATCTTCATTTCTCTTCAAAATCCAGTACTGGATCGACTAAGGACACCCCGTGGCAATAAAAAACGACGATAAACTCAAAGATATCGAAACAATTCGAGGCCATTTTGAGTCTCTGGGCTATATTTGTTCAGTCGAAATAGCGACTGCCGTATTTCTTGCTTACCATCTCGAGAAACCTGTGCTGATTGAGGGGCCACCCGGAGTCGGTAAAACAGAGTTAGCTAAGACCACCGCCGAAATGGTGGACCTCCCCTGTATTCGACTTCAATGCTATGAAGGTCTCGACGAGTCCAAGGCAATCTACGAATGGAAATACGGTAAGCAGCTCTTATATACCCAGGTCCTCAAAGAAACCCTTGGCGAAATCCTCGATGGCGCAACGGGCCTGGCTGAATCAGTAGACAAGCTTCACAGCTTCGGCGATATCTTTTTCTCAGAGGAATTTCTTGAACCACGGCCCTTGTTGAAGGCTTTAAAGGCAGAAGAAAGCTGCGTACTGCTGATTGATGAGGTCGATAAATCTGATCACGAGTTCGAGTCACTTCTACTCGAAATGCTCTCCGATTATCAACTGTCCATTCCCGAAATAGGTACAGTAAAAGCCATTCCTGGCAAGAAACCTCTTGTCTTCCTGACCAGTAACAACACGCGTGAGATAAGTGATGCGCTGAAACGCCGCTGTCTGCACTTATATATTCCTTTCCCGAATGCTGAACTTGAACGCCAGATTGTGAGAGCCCGCGTTCCAGATATTCCGCCAAAGCTCAATCAACAGTTAGTGGCGTTTATCCAGGAGCTCAGGGAGATGGATCTCAAAAAGGTCCCCGCTATCTCAGAAACAATCGACTGGGCCCGCACCTTGATACTGCTTCATTCGGAATCACTTGACCCGGAGCTTGTCAGGCAGACTCTTAACGTCATCCTGAAATTCCAGGAAGACGTAGAGACCGTCCAGTCAGAACTTCAAGGCGTCACCAACAGGGCGATCAAGGCAACTTAGCTTGTTCTTGCCGGAAACTAACCATGACGGTGGCTATTTCCCGTCAACAAATTGACGATCGAACTAACGTTTCTCATTGGCAAATTTTCATGGCTCAGAACACGATTTATCGAACGGAAGCTGGCTAAATGACAGAGCTGCACGACACGCTGGTTGAGTTTGTCCAGGTCCTTCGCACTGCGGATGTAAAAGTGTCGCCTGCAGAAACCCTGGATGCCATGGAAACGCTCGACATTATAGGCATAGAAAACCGAGTGCTACTCAAGAATTCGCTGTCGATGGTTCTTTCGAAGAACCCTGAAGAAAAGGAAGCCTTCAACACCAGCTTCGATCGATTCTTTTCCTTCAACAAGTTCTCCTCCGAAAATAATGCAGCGGAACCAGACGAAGACAACTACCAGGATGATGGAGAGTTTGACCCCGAGTCAGACGCCCCAAGCCAACAAAGCGGCCAAGGCGGCCAAGGTGGCGGCCAGGGTGGTGGCGCTGACGCTTCTGGGGAGCTCGACTTTGATCAACTCGAGGCTCAATCAGAACTGGGCAAACTCCTGCTTTCCGGTGACCGAATGGAAGTCATGATTAAAATGGCGGAAGCCGGCCGACAAGTAGAAGTTAACCAGATTGTCGTCTTTACTCAAAAGGGCCTGTATACACGCAAAATCATGGAAGCCATGGGGCTAAAGGGTTTGCAGGACGAAGTGGGTGAACTCCAGGAAGAAGGTGGTCGCCCGCAGATGCACCTGGCTGGTCAACTCAAGGGCGCCCGGGACCTTCTGCGAGAACAAGTGCGAGATTATGTTGAAAAGCAGTTCTTTCTGCATGCCGATGAGTCAGGCAAACAGCTACGAGAAGAACTGCTGAAGAAAGTTAAGCTCTCTAACCTGGAGAAACGTAATTTCAAGGACGTGCAGGAAATCGTTTTTAAGATGGCGAAAAAGCTGGTCTCTATTCATTCCAAGCGCCGAAAAACCTTTAAGCGTGGCCAGTTGGATATCAGGAAGACACTCCGAAGCAACATGCAATACGATGGCATGCTGTTTGACCTGAAGTGGAAGTCACAGAAAGTCGATAGACCCAAGGTCATGTGCATCTGCGATGTTAGTGGTTCCGTCAGCAATTATTCCCGATTCCTTCTGATGTTTTTATACAGCCTTGCCGAGATCCTGCCCAAGGTCCGCTCCTTTGCTTTTTCCTCTGACCTGGGCGAAGTCACCCGGCTGTTCCAACAGAGCAAGCTGGAAGACGCCATGGCTAAAACCATGCGAGATTATGGCAACGGTTCAACTGACTATGGCCAGATGCTGGCGGATTTCAGGAGTCACATACTCAAGGACGTTGACTCAAAAACGACGGTTATTATCCTAGGTGATGCACGCAACAACTATGGAGACCCCAAGTCGGAGATTCTAAGGGAGGTTTATGACAAAGCTCAAAGGGTCATATGGCTGAACCCTGAACCAAAATCCAGTTGGACCGTAGGTGATGCGGAAATGAAGAAGTACGCACCCTGCTGCCACCAGACCGAGGTCTGCAATTCACTCGTTCATCTGGAACGAGTCGTTGGGAACCTGTTAAGAGTGGCCGTTTGAGTCTGGTTAATTCTCTCCAGAAGCGGCCTGGACTATTTCAGCTCAGGTTGGCCCCTCTGAGAACACTTCACCGCCCGACAAACCCGATTTAAATCCACTGGTGAAGCCCTCCAACATATAGCTAAAACATGGACATCTTCACATTCCTCTAATTTTTACGACTTTTTTTAACAAACCCTGAATATTTAGCTATTTTTGCTAGTGTTTAGGTATTATTATGCGCGGTGATAATTAGCCTATGAAGTTAATCATAGAACACCATCAAGAAGGCAAACAGGTAGCCAAAATCAGGTACTTGCCGGAAACATCATCATCTAGTTAGGGGGATTTACCATGTCAAAGAGAAGACCAGTCTCTGTGGCTGTCGCTACAGCCTTAGGCGTCGCGTCTACCGCAGGAATGCTCACCGAAAGGGTTTACGCGGAAGACGAAAATATTGTCGAAGAAATTATCGTCACCGGATCGCGCATCAGGCGTGCAGACGTTGACAGTCCTAGTCCAGTCACCGTAATCACACGACAAGAAATTGAGAACAAAGGCATTACCGATGTTGGCTACTTGCTGCAACGGATGCCGTCAATGTCCGGGTCACCTATCGGCACTACGACCAATAACGGCGGTAACGGTTCCGTACAGGTCGATCTGCGCGGACTAGGTCCAATCAGAACACTGACCCTGGTCAACGGTAAGCGAACCGTCGATGGCGGTGACTATCAAACCATTCCAGCCACCATGATTGAACGCGTCGAGATTTTGAAGGACGGTGCATCTGCGATCTACGGCGCTGACGCGGTTGCCGGTGTTGTTAACATCATCACACGAAGCGATTACGAAGGGTTCTCCGTTGAAGCCTATACCGCTGACTTCCAGGATATGGATTCTGGCGCACAAAACAGCCTGAATCTTATCGCTGGTAAATCGTTCGACGGCGGTAACTTCATGTTTGGCGCTGAATATGTAGATCAGGAAGAAGCCTACCAATCTGATGCTCCATGGGACTATTTCCAGAATTCCTGGTACATCTATCCTGGCGGTTGCGAAAATCAACTAACAGCGCCTTATGATGGCACGACCTCTGGTGGCTGTTACATCATTGGCTCGTCACGGATACCGGAGTCTAGGTTGGCATTTGCCGATCAGGGAACTTTCATTAACGAAGGTAACGGCTTAATCCCGTATGACGGGCGTTCTTACAACTACGCTCCAGTTAACTATATCCAAACGCCCTACGAGCGCACCAATATCTTCGGTAACATCAATTATGAACTAACTGATGACATTCACTTGTCTGCAGAGATGCGATACAGCAGTCGTAAGTCGTCTCAGGAGTTGGCACCGCAGCCTTACAACTCGCCTACAGACCCGTCTTATCAAGGCGTTTTTGAGGGTAATGCTTATTCCGGAATCTCCGAGGATAACTACTACCTGACTCAGGCAATCGACGCGTACAACGCGACTCCAGAAGGTATCGCTGGCCCACTGCGATATGAGCCTGTTAGAGACGCTAGACGCAGAATGGTGGAAACAACACGACGATTCGAACAGGACGTAGACCAGTTGCAGGTTAACGTAGTTGCCAGTGGTGAGTTCATGGACATGAACTGGGAGGTTTACTACAACAAGGGCTGGCAAGATTCGACTTCAACTGACTACGGTCAGTTCTTCGGACCTAACCTTGGCAAAGCCATGGGCCCTTCAGCCGACCTGAACGGCGATGGCAATCCTGAATGTTATAGCGATATCAGCGACCCTGATTCTCTGATTGCTGGTTGTGTTCCTATGAACTTCTTTGGCGGTCCTGGTGCACTTACGCCAGAGATGATTGCCTATGTAGGGGTTGTACTGGTAGATACGTTTGAGAGTGAACAGGATCAGTGGGGATTCAACGTCGCTGGCGAAGGCTGGGAACTTCCAGGCGGCCCAATGGGTTGGGCTGTTGGTTACGAATACCGAAAGGAACAGATCACTTTCACCCCAGATTCTGGCAAACAAAAAGATGAAGTCACGGGTAACACCGGCGCAGGCACTGAAGGTTCTTACAAAACAGACAGCATCTACGGCGAAATCCTTTTACCCGTATTTGACAACGGTACTCAGTCGTTGGATATCACTGCTGGTATGCGGTACGACGATTTTGACACCTTTGGTTCTGAATCAACCTACCAGGTTGGTATTGAATTATATCTAATGGAAGACCTGAAATTCCGAGCGACAGAAGGCGAAGTCTTCCGAGCACCTAGCATTGGCGAAGCCTTTGCTGGTCAGGTCGATTCATTCCCAACTTACAAAGATCCCTGTATTCCAGCGGCTGGTTCACCGTTACCACCTGGATGTGCTCAAGTTGGTCTTCAGCTTGATTCTCAGTTACTGGCAAGAGTAGGCGGAAACCCAGACCTCGAGCCAGAATTCGGTGATACTTTTACTGCTGGTATTGTTTGGACTCCAGAGTTCGAACTCGGCAGCCTTAGCGTTACCGTCGATTACTGGGAAACAGAGCTGGAGAATATGATTAGCTCTCTTGGCGTGAATTATATTCTTGATGATTGCTATAACGCCCTGAACGCGGGTTCTTGTGGACTGATCACTCGCCGATCTGACTACAGTATTGCTCAGGTGCTTGACGGACCGTTGAACGTTGCTCTGGAAACTGCAGGCGGCATTGATACTGAAGTAAGATTCATCTTCGATACCGATATCGGTCAGTTTGATACGGCCTTGATTTGGTCTCACATGACTGAGCGTGACCGCGAAGCATTCCCGGGTGATTCTACGGAAGACAATGTTGGACGTTACACAGGCAGTGATGCATTCGCTGAAGACAAGCTCAATTATTCAATTGACTGGATGAGAGGCAACTTCCGCGTTGCTTACCTCGGTGAATATATCAGCGAGCTTAAGTCCGATGATGCTTTCGGCGTTGGCTATACTCAGAAGGTTGACTCTCAGCTTTATCACGACCTGACGTTTAAGTACACGCATCCCAATAGTGGTGTGAGTATTAGCACCGGCATCAACAACGTCACTGATGAAGAGCCACCTTACATCGACCTTGGCTTTAACGCCAAAACGGATCCCTCGACTTATCGTTTGTTCGGTCGTGGTTACTTCGTTCGCCTTTCCTGGAGCATGGGCGAAGAGTAAAGGTTTAGATGTAAAACACGAAAAAGGCCGCTCTTGAGCGGCCTTTTTTTTGCAAGCTTTTCGTCTACCAAAGTAACTCGTCAGAAACTAATTCATGTAATGCTTCAGCTTGACGAATCAGCTGCTTACTCATCTCATCAAGGTCAAGATGCCGCATCGCTTTGCGTGCGTCATAGGGCAAATTTCGCACATTCTCTGCACCCAACTGCCACTTGAGGGAAAAGTGCCTGGCCGCGTCGCGGGGAAGCTCCGCCACACTGGATTCAATATGATCTGTGGGGACTAAACTTCCAGTGATCAACCATCGAAACCCCAGGCCAACGCTGGTTTCCCTTACCTGCGCGAGGATCACCTGATCCTTTATTCCCCAGACAACACGCGCCTCAATACGCGCTTTTTCAAAGACATTAGTATTGATCAGTTCGTTGACCGCAAGATCAAGCTGCTCTTTGGACCACTGATCAAAATCACCCTGACTATTGTCTGACATTAAATACCCTCTGGATTATGGTGTCAGGTTGGACTTTATATTCCAGACTTCTCTGCCCACACTCGACGCGGCTAACCCCCTGAACCAGCCACTTAAGGACAGCCTTGGAGCCTGTGCAAATGGCGTGACATAGGTCACCGAATGAATATAGCTGGTATCAAACAACGATAACGTGTTGAAGCCCGGTGACCACGAGTCTTCTGGAGTACCGTCTTCCTGATAGAATTGCAGCAAACCTCCCCAATCAGGGTGCCAGCCCCAGGTAGCGCTATACACGTAGGCAACTCGCCTGTCTTTGCCCGCGACGACATCACGATGTCTGGTCAAAAAGTGCCCCGCTGTAAATCTCGTGTATTGAGCATCCGCACTCACGATGCTTGCCTCACCTGTAATGGTCCGTATCGCCGAAAGTAACTCGTCGCCGTTGAAAAAATCAAACACCTCGTGAAGAAACCGCAACTTCTCATCATCTGTATCAACGACCTGACCCATCTGGTATCCGCAGTAGAGGAACCCCTCCCCTTTACTTCCTGTATTCATAATCTCAAGGTTCATCTGCTTTTTTTTCGACTCCGAGAGCTTCGCTAGTTCATCCATGTCCATAGTGACATTTTGCCCATCCCTTGAAAAAACCAGGCGATACTTCACGCTTTCCTGACAATATTGAAAGATCCGTCCAGCAACTTCTGCTTCAAGAAAGCTCTCGATGCGCAGCCGCTTCTCTCTCCCGTACTGTTCAGCAAGCGCACTCAGGTCAAGGTCTTGGTTCAGCATCAAACATCTCCTGCACTAAGGGGCCTGTCACTCGTGACTGCTCGAGATTCAATTAAGAAAGTTAAATCCAGCTCTTCAACCAGTGGCTGTATCCATTGCTTTGCACGCTCGATCTCTGGCCCAAATCGATCAAGGATAGTCAATGCTTCTCTGTCACGAAGTGTAACGTCAAACGGCTGACTTTGATCTTTGGCATGCCTGCCGACGACCTCGTGGTCCATCATGCTCCTGATCTCCTGAGCGTTACTTTGGTGACCGAAATAACGACTAACGTTACTTAACGTATCGGGTAAATCGCTCAACAATACGGCCATCTCCAAGGTTCGCACATTTGCAGTACCCACTTCCTGTATCGCTTTTTGCAAGCCATACAGATTTACTACCCAGATCAGGCCACAAATTTGCAGGAAGGAAAGTTGACTGACATTGATGTATGCAGGGTACTTTTTCCCGAAATCACTATCGCGGAGAAATCCAGCGAGTAAACCTGCCATTTTCTCCTGGGTCTCAGTGGTCTTCTTCATATTAGAGATCAAAAAACTCTCTAAATCGGAATAGAGATAAAGCACTTTGCTATTAGGCATGTATCTCAAAACATCTACCAGCAGGTTGTTGGCCACGTTGGTCGCTTTTATGACCGGTGTCTGACCGCTCAAATAGTTTTTAGCAAGCAGTAGGTTGTAGTTCACAAAAGTAGACCGCCATTTTTCGGGAGACATTTTATTCCCAGGTGATCTCTTGAAATCTGCGAGTCGCCGAAGAATCCACGGCTCCTTGAGACTGAAAAATGCATCAACCTGGTTTAGACAACGGGCAAGCAAAGTCGAACAAACGAAAGCGTGATGAAAAATATAGACTGGCTGCGGCCGAACAGTATCGTGTTGACCTTCGATCGAAAACAAATGCTTAGTAGGGATCGAAAAATTCCCCGCGGCGAAGGCTTCAAACCGTATGTCAATAAAAGGGGCCTGCGAAATTTTAGTTTCTTCGACTAGCAGAAACTTTGTAAGCCCCCCTTTTCGGGTCGAGAAGTCGAAAACATGAAACTGAGGGTCAAACAACAATGACGGTATGGTGACTTTGAAATTGTCGGCGTCTATCAACATGCGCTATTTTGAACGATTGATTTTGATAGCCGAGGCTTCATTAGGATCTTTCGGCAACTAACATCCACGCCAGGGGCAGTGTGGTGTCAGCAACCTGCTGAGGATGCGCCTGTTGGATTTGATAATTCATCTGAGATAAATGAGTGCAAAAGCTTTTAAACTGCTCGGGGGATTGCGCTGACTGACACATCGACACCATACGATCAGCATAGGCCGGTAATTCGGAAGCCATCGCTTCGAGCCAATCAACGACTTCTCTTTCCTCATAACGCGGCAAATTTTTTTGAATCTCGGCAATCCGATTATAAAGGGTCGATATTGTTTCTCCTGCAACCTGCACACCATGGTCATCCATAATCGGCTCAAGGGAACGGTACACCGGATTGATCGCTCTAGCGGCCGAGTGGAATTCGTTGGAACCTGCCCCTCGCAGCATCGCATAGCCTTTTTCAAACATATCCCGTGCCATCGGAATCAAATCGCTGTCTATCAAACGCGCAATGGCATCCGCGCTGGCGGCACATTCTTGTTGAATCAAGCCATCCGAATGATGCAGTACCAGCGCCAGCTTTCCACCCTTACGTGGAAGCCTAGCTATTTCTGCCATGGCTTGTTCTCCGGCATACTCGATACCAAACTGACTTGAGACCACATCCATGGTCTCGGACTTGAGAGGTATGTGCGCCGCATCCGCTGCGATGGTTTTTACATAGGGGTAATTTTCAACCACAAGCTCAAGCGCCGAGACAGAAATGTCCAGGGAAATTAACTCGGTACCTTCCGATACCGACAATCCCTCGGCCGCAGAGAGCACCGCACCGGCACCCCCACACAGATCAATCATGCGACCGTGCGGATATTCTGACAGCGAAGACATGAACAGTTCTCGCCAAAATTGCTGTAACACGGGGTGTTTGGAGCCACCCGCACTATAGGCATTAGCGCTGGCGCTGCCTTTCCAGTATCGATCCCATTCATTAGTGAGCTCTAGCGAGCCGGATATCGAATCAGACATGAGAGGATAGTTGATAATATGATAAGTAAAGCAACCCGATAACCTCTTCACAGCGCGCGTCAGACGTACAACCCTCAGTTGCAGAGATTACACGAAATCTGATGTTGAGGTCACTCCCGGCAAGCATAAATAATATCCCTTTTTGAAAACCCCGAAACCTTTTTACTTTGTCACTTCATTAATAACCCAAGCCAGAACAAGCCGGTTTTGGTAGAATCCTGACTCCTTGGTTCATTAAAAGCACGGTGCATTATTGTCTACAAGAGGGGAATTCAATGACGACTAATTCACAGCAATTGAGCTTACAGGGCCGAAAGGCAACACAGGCTCGCGACTGGAGAACAGTCGATGATTGCGCTAATAAATTGCTCAAGCTCAACCCCTCGAATCCAGAAGGATATTTCTTCAAAGGTTTGGTGGAGAAAGCTTCCCAACATCCAAACATTGCCAGTGAAGCCTTTGAAAAAGCATTGTCCCTGGACTCCGCCCGATACGACGCCGCAATCGAACTCGCAAGCCAGTACGTTATAGCCATGCGAAATACAGAAGCCATAGCCCTCCTGAAAAATTACACCAGCAATCTATCCAACAGTCCCCGCTATCTGGATATGGCGGGTACCATCTATACGGACATAGGACTTTCAAGTCTCGCTCTACCGTTGTATCAGAAGGCCAATGAACTTCAACCAGGTATCGATCTGTTTAGTGCAAACCTGGCAGCTTGTTCGATATTCCTGGGGAAGATCAAGGATGCCCGTAATATCTATCTGGCACTATTGGAAAAGAACCCACTCCATCAGAGAAATCATTATCAACTGTCCCGCCTCGAACGGGCGACAGACGACCACCACATAGTGCAGATGAAGGCAGTACTCGAACAGATTTCCCTTCCACCTCACCGCAATATTTTTATCTACTACGCATTAGCGAAAGAACTGGAAGACCTGGAGCGATGGGACGAGTCTTTTCACTTCTACAAACAAGCTGGCGACGCAGTGACCACCGTTTCAAATTACGATGTCAGCAAAGACGAAACACTCATCCGGAAAATAATGGACACTTGCACCCCTGAATGGCTGGCTGATCGAAAGCTGTCGTCACCACTGGGCCGCCAGGACAAATCACCCATATTCGTGCTGGGCCTGCCAAGAACCGGCACAACGCTAACGGAACGGATCCTCGCTAGCCACTCAAGCGTCGAAAGTATTGGTGAAACGAAATACCTTGAATCCATCATGAGAACCTTAAGCGGAATACCCAGCGTCGAAAAAATGACACCCGAAATGATTGACGCTCTTGCCCCCATGGACACAACCGCTATCGCTAATGGCTATCTGGACGCAGTCAGCTACCTGCTTGGCGACAAACCTCTATTTATCGAAAAGCTGCCTTACAATTTTCTCTACATTGGCTTCATTGTTAAAGCCTTCCCGAACGCAAAAATCGTTCGTCTAAAACGTAATCCGATGGATTCGTGTTTCGCTATCTACAAGCAGCCATTCACCTGGGCTTACAAATTTTCATACAACCTGGATGACCTGGCTCGCTACTACTTAGCCCATGACAATCTTTTCAGCTATTGGCGTAACCTTCTTGGCGACCAACTCATTGAAGTCGAGTACGAGACGCTGGTAAATGACTCCGAAAATCAGACTAGAATCCTTCTCGAGCGCCTGGGCCTTGATTTTGAAGACGCCTGTCTAAATTTTGAGCAGAACGAAACCGCGACAACAACGGCAAGTTCCGTTCAGGTCAGAGAAAAGATACATTCACGATCCGTTCTAAGGTGGAAACGCTACGAGGAACAACTGAAACCACTACGTACCCATCTAGAGGCAGCAGGTATCAGCGTCGAATAACAACCATTACATCGCAAGCTCAAAAAGGTAAACATCTGAACCGTCGCGCAGACCAAGTTCGGCGTTACCATCTCTGATATTGGAGTTCGTTGCTTTCGAATTGTCCTTACGCTTTACCACCACGACCACAAGGGTATTCGGATCGGATTCCACAGAAGTCGGCACCCTGATAACACCTTCAACTTCCAAATCAGACAAGACATCTTTAAACAGCGCAATGTATGCAGAAGCTCTAGGCCTGATTCGAGAGCCAGTTGAGTACGAGGGAAACTCAATCCAGCTCGCCACACCCAGGGCTATCTGCGCCAGAGATTCGTCTGGATAGCTACTTTTTGACTTTAGCTTGTTCAGGAAGATCTTGTTATCGCGAACCTCTCCGTCAACCTGGTAAAAAGCGGTATAAGGCGTTTCCAGAATTCCTTGGGCAAATGGCTCATCAAGTGATTTCCGCACGATCTTGTTGGACACCAGCTTATTCGCACCGAGAGTGTGCTCATCGAAATCCTGTCCTGCCTGCGCAAAACTCACTGTAAAAAACAAAATAGATAATATTAAACGATTCATGGAAACGGCCCACCGACGACCAGTATTTGTTGCCCGGACGCTTAACACGCCGAAGAAGTTTGAGTTAGTTGAGTTTTGAAGCCTTCGAAAGGACTAATTAAGGGACTATTTAAGGGACTAATTAAGGGACTAATTAAGGAACTACATATTCAATCACACCCTGGTGGAATCTAACCAATTCTGTCGACCAACGGTACCAGTTTTTGCTCCTTAAGCACCAACAGGCCTGTGGTAATTGAAGTAGCCTAATAAAATCAACCGGTTTCCCCAAGCGATGATACAATCTGTATCATCAAGATTTTCGAAAAAATCTCATTGAAAATATCCCTGTCAAAATTTTTTCTACCCTTTTCTCTTGCGTATTGTTTGGCTATACAAGCGTCCGACGCAGTTGATTTTGAATCTCAGACTCTCACCATCGCCCTCACGCAGGAGCCTCCACAACTCAACAGCGCGAAGGCCACGGACCAGGTCAGTGGTACGCTGCTAGGGCACCTTATGCAGGGACTCGTCCGTTACGACCGGAGAGGAAAGGTCATCCCCGGGGTAGCGGAACGATGGGAGATGGATGAAAAGACCGCCACCTTCTGGTTACGCGAGGACGCGAAGTGGAGTGATGGAAAGCCGGTCACAGCGCATGACTTTGTATTCGCCTGGCAGCGGGTTGTCGATCCAATGACTGCTTCCGAATACGCATTCATCCTTGCACCGATCCTAAATGCAGCAGAGATCAACGAGGGGAAACTTCCTGTTAGTCAATTGGGCGCGGTTGCACTCGACGACAGAACCTTGCAGGTTAAACTGGCGCGACCGACTGCCTATTTCGTAAAACTGACTGTTTTCAACACTTTCTACCCTATCAGGCAAGATTTCTTCGAATCGCGCGGTGATCAATATGCTGCGGAGGCTATAGACCTGCTGTACAACGGACCGTTCAAATTGACAGAGTGGACCCACAGCGCATCGTTAAAAATGGTCAAGAATGAGCACTACTGGGACAGAGAAAACATCACCCTAAACGCCATCAACGTTGACTACATCACCGCCGACACCCGCGCCCGGCTCAATCTTTACACGGATGGCAAGATAGCGTTTACACGGCTTGACGGAGAAACTTATAAAGATGCGCTTAGCCAGCGTTTCCGAATCAGGCGATTCACAACCGGCTCTACTTTCTTCCTTGAGTACAATCACAGGCCGGGTAAGCCCACAGGCAACCGGAATCTCAGGAAAGCTATACAGTCTGTATTTGACCCCGACGAAATGGTCAACCGTGTCCTTGCAACCCCTGGGAACCTAAGGGGCGAAAGCCTGTTCCCGGTCTGGATAAACGGCGTTAACGACAAGTTTCGTAAGGAGTACCCGGCGCCACAGGCTGGCTATAACATCAAAGAAGCAAAACGCTACCTTGAACTGGCAGTCAAAGAGCGAGGGCCCATACCACCCCTTGTTTTACTCGTTAGCGACAGCCCTACTGCAACCAAGCAAGGCGAATACATACAAGGCGTACTACTAAACAAGCTGGGCATCGAGTTAAAAATAGACGTGCAGACGTTCAAGCAAAGGCTGGCGAAAATGACTTCCGGAGAATTCGACATCGTCGGTGCTGGCTGGGGTCCCGACTTCGATGATATTCTGACTTTCGGGGATCTATTCGCCTCATGGAACATGAACAACCGTGGGCGCTACAACAATCCTGAATATGATCGGCTAGTCCGCCTCACTATGAACAGCACCGATCCAAAGACCCGAATGGACGCAATGGGCAACGCTCAACAGATTCTGTTTGATGATGCTGTCATTCTGCCCCAGTATGAACAAGGCGTTATCTATCTGCTAAATCCTAAGATTAAGGGCGTCGCGAGGCGTGTGATCGGTCCGGACCCGGACTTTACATACGCGAGGATCGTCCCCTAACTGTGCTTGCCTACACACTTAAAAGGCTGTTCGCCGGCGTTATAACAGTCTGGTTTATCGCAACCGCCACCTTCATTGCCATGCACCAGGTCCCTGGTGATCCATTGATGAATGACAAGGCTGTCTCTGCGGAGATTCGCGCCAACCTCGAAGCTAAGTACGGGCTCGACAAGCCTGTAACAGAGCAATACTTCATTTTTCTGGGCAACATGCTTAGCGGAGATTTTGGCATTTCGTTCACTCAGCAGAATCGAAGGGTGAACGATATTATTCGAGACCACTTTCCGATTTCCGCAATCCTTGGTCTTCTGGCTATTTTCTTTGCGGCGACAGGTGGCGTTTTATGGGGCGCTCTGACCGCCATCTATCGCAACCGCCTGCCTGACATCGTTATCATGTTCCTTGTCATATTGGGCATCTCGGTTCCCTCATTTGTATTCGCTGCGCTCGGCCAGTTGTTTCTGGTTAATCTCAACAGCCTATTCGGACAGTCCATTATTCCAGTCGCCGGTTGGGGAACCATCTGGCATATGCTGATGCCTTCCATGGTGTTGGGCCTTGGCACGATGGCGCTACTGACCAGGCTGATGAGATCTTCCATGCTAGAGGTCGTTAACGAAGACTACATAAAAACAGCCCGCGCCAAGGGCCTTTCGCCAACCAGGATCTTTTTCAGGCATCAGCTACGCAACGCCATTCTTCCAGTCATCACCGTACTGGGGCCACAGATAGCGGCAATCACAACCGGCGGGTTTGTGGTCGAGCTGGTGTTCGCAATACCCGGCCTCGGGAGATACTTTGTCCAGGCTGTGCAACAACTTGATTACACGGTCATCATGGGAACGACCGTGTTTTATGGTGCTTTCCTTGTACTGATGGTGATTATCGTTGACATTCTTTACGGATTTATAGACCCCAGGGTTCGCCTGTCGTGAGTTTGTTTGAACCAACAGCAGCACACTTCGAACCCCTCGCACGACAGGAAAAAACCGAACAGATCACCCGCCCCTCATTGTCTTACTGGCAGGATGCATGGGTTCGTTTAAAGAAGAACACACGGGCAATTATTTCTCTGGGCATTATTGTATTGCTTGGCCTCTTTACGCTGATCGGGCCCCTGCTGTGGTCGGTTAACCCGGCGTTACAGAACCTTAACCAGGTTTCACAAGCACCGTCCTGGGCGAAGTCCGCCGTTGTCATCGCGCCTTACCAGCGCTGGAATGGAATTCGACTTGACAACTATACAAACCCTGACCAGACCTTTACCTCTCTGCCAGCGCCAACAGGTTTTAGCACAGCAGATACGCCGACTACCCAACGAGTCAGGCTTGCCTGGGACCAGGTGCCCGGCGCTGACGGTTACAATGTGTATAGAAACAACCGCGCTCCCAGGGACTTTAACGACCTGGGATTACCGCTTGGCTCAACCTATGGAGACGAACTTAGCTATGAAGACCGGCTGTCGCTGGAGCCAAGAGAATATTACTACTCTCTCGTGCCAACCGACGGCTATGACGAATACGAGGTTTACAGCCAGCTAATTCTGACACCAGCACTTGGCCTTACTCCCGACGAGGCGGTTGAACGTGAGCTGATCACAGACCCGCACGAAGTCAACATCGGAGACTACCTTACCATCGAGTTTCATCCCCTGGGTACTGACTACCTTGGCCGGGACATGCTGGCTCGTTTGATGGAAGGCGCGAGGGTCTCCCTCTTCATTGGAATCGTCGCACCGTTTCTGTTTGTACTTGTCGGTATCATCTATGGCGGTTTTGCCGGTTATTTCGGTGGTCGAGTGGATGGGCTGCTGATGCGATTCGCCGAATTTGTAGTCGCGCTTCCGTTCCTGCTATTTATGATCCTGTTCAAGATCGCGTTTGGCATCGGACCAGGAGAAAGCGGCATCATGCCCATGCTGTTAGCGCTCGTTCTTCTTAGCTGGCCATCAACGGCACGACTGGTCCGGGGACAGGTACTGCAGATCAGGGAAGAAGGCTACATCGAGGCGGCAAGACTACTGGGCGCCAAAGACCACTACCTCGTCTTGCGTCACATTATTCCCAATACGATGGGTGTGATTCTCGTGACGCTGACTTTTGCCGTTCCTGCGGCTATTTTTACAGAAGCGTTTCTATCTTTTATTGGCATGGGCGTTGCGCCTCCTACTCCTTCATGGGGTTCTATGTGCAATGAAGGCGTAAAAACAATGTTAAGCCATCCACATGAGCTCATCTTCCCCGCCTTACTTATTAGTATTACTGTGCTTGCCTTTAACCTGCTAGGTGACGGATTGACTGAGGCCCTGGATTCAAAAATGAGGTCTCGAGACTGATCATGGACACGATACTTTCAGTCAAGGATCTAGAGGTCGAGTTCGCGACCTATGGTGGAACGGTCAAAGCAGTTAGAGGCGTCAGCTTCGATGTCACTCGCGGCGAAACGCTGGCGATTGTCGGAGAATCCGGATGCGGAAAATCCGTCACCGTCCAATCCCTGATGGGTTTGATACCAATGCCACCCGGAAAGATTACCGGTGGTACCGCCACATTAAACGGTAAAAACATCCTGAATCTGCCACCCGCAGAGGCTAATAAGTTTCGCGGTGTGGAAGTAGGAATGATCTTCCAGGACCCGATGTCTTCTCTGAACCCGACGATGACTATAGGCGACCAGATTGCTGAAACATTGAAGGTACATCGAGGTAAATCTGATCAGGAAGCGTTTAAACTGGCCGTGGAACTTCTGGAACGAACACACATACCTGAAGCCCCGAAACGAGCGAAACAGTACCCGTTTGAATTCTCCGGCGGGATGCTTCAGAGGGCCATGATAGCGCAGAGCCTTGCGTGTAATCCGGCGATCCTGATCGCAGATGAGCCGACGACCGCGCTCGATGTCACCATTCAGGCCCAGATCCTGGAACTGATGCTGGAGTTACAACGAACAGAGAATATGTCGATCATCTTGATCACCCACGACCTGGCTGTTGTGGCGCGTATGGCCGATCGGGTTGCCGTCATGTACGCAGGTCAAGTCATAGAGTCAGGCACAGTCGATGACATTTTCTATCGATCAAGCCACCCTTACACGCTGGGCCTGAAAGAAGCGATGCCTTCGAATACCCACGATCGAGATAAGTCGTTATCACCCATTCTGGGTAGTCCACCAGACCTGTTTAAGCCACCGGTTGGGTGTGGATACTGCGCCAGGTGCCCTTATGCCATGACCATCTGCGCAGAACATTTACCAACCGCAACCGCGATCAGCGAATCACATGAAGCCAGCTGTTGGCTGCACCACCCCACAGCGCCCGACATTGAAGAACTCCACCAGATGGAGGATCAAGATGCTGGTTAGGACAGAGAAACTTAAGAAACATTTCACGATCGGAAGAGGCCAGACACTGCACGCGGTTGACGGTATCTCTTTAACCATCGATGAAAATGAAATTCTGGGGCTGGTTGGCGAAAGCGGCTCGGGTAAATCTACCTTCGGTAAGGCACTCATAGGCCTGCACCCAAAGACCTCGGGAGAGGCCTATTACAATGGCGAACGACTACCAGATCGCTTTTCGACTAAAGACCACCTGCACTACTCGAAACAAATGCAAATGATCTTCCAGGATCCCTATTCTTCTCTGAACCCACGAATGACAGTACTCGATATCGTCGGCGAAGGCCCGGGCATCCAGGGCCAGCAGTCGAACTCAGAGATTCGGGACAAGGTTGCCTTCTGGCTAGAGAGGGTTGGTTTGAACGCTGATCATATGTCCAGATATCCGCATGAATTTTCCGGTGGCCAACGACAACGGATCGGAATCGCACGGGCAATGATCATTGAACCCCGTTTTGTGGTTTGTGACGAGCCTATTTCAGCCCTGGACGTTTCCGTGCAGGCCCAGGTGATCAACCTGCTCGACGAGCTTAAGCAGTCCATGGGGCTGACTCTTCTTTTCATCGCCCATGATCTATCAATGGTTCGTTACGTTTCGGATCGAATGGCCGTGATGTACCTCGGGTCACTGGCTGAAGTTGGTCCCTCTAACGACGTATTCTTTGAACCACAACACCCGTACACACAGTTCCTTGTAGAATCGAACCCTGAACCGGATCCCAATCTGGAACGTCGTCGCGCATTCAAACCGATTATTGGCGAAATCACCTCTCCGGTGAATGTACAAGCAGGTTGTCGTTTCGCTGATCGCTGCCCCAAAGTGATGGATCGTTGCCTGGTTGAGACACCGGACCTTATAGCTCTGTCCGGCGATCGTCAGGTCGCATGCCACCTGTTTGACTAAATAGGCAGCTTAGTTAAACCGTTGCACTTCCCATCTACACTTCCCATCTACACTTCCGAGCGTAGGAATGTATTCTGGATTTCTCAGCAGGAGAGAATCCTCTGGGTTTTCTTGAGCATGCGAAGAATCGATTCTTCATCGGTGTACTGAAAAATGTCACCAAAGGGCACCCAGGCAAGATCATTAGACTCATCACTGATAACGAAATCGTCCGAACCACTAGAGCGAAGCAGGAAACGACAATCGTAATGAAAATGCTCCGGTTCGTCTTTTCGTGCAGGGATAGTATGGATATCAACATCCAGCAATTCAGGAATATAGAAACGAATGGCTTCAAGGCCAGATTCTTCTTCTGCTTCTCTTAGACCAACTGCAGCCACATCCGAATCACCATCAGCATGGCCACCAGGCTGAAGCCAACGCCCCAACTTCTTGTGATGAGTCAGCAAAAGCCGTCTGCATGCACTGTCAATAATGAACGCAGACCCAGTCACGTGGCCGATGGACAAGGATCTATCAAAACAATTCTCATTTCCCTCTACAAAGGAAATGTAACGGGAAGTCATCTCCGATTCGGCGGGGCAAGCCTTTAGGTAATTTGCAAGCAGCGTCAGCAAGGGCTGACGAGCATTCTCAGCTGACATCCGTTGCAACCGGCCGGCTCTTTTTGTTGGACTCTTCGTCAAACAGATCAACAAGCTGTTCCGTCATCGCATCACCAAGCTGCTCTGCGTCGGTAATCGTCACCGCACGATGGTAGTGATGTGTGACATCGTGTCCTATACCGATCGCTACGAGCTCAACCGAGGACTGGTTTTCAATCTGGTCGATCGCGTATTTCAAATGCTGTTCAAGATAATTACTTGGGTTAACCAGCAAGGTAGAATTGTCGACGGGTAAGCCATCGGAGATCACCATCAATATCTTCCGGTCTTCCGGTCTTCCTACAATTCGGTTATGAGCCCACAGGAGCGCCTCGCCATCGATATTCTCCTTGAGCAGCTCTTCCCTCATCATTAGGCCAAGATTGGTACGCGCCCGCCGCCAAGGCATATCCGCGCCCTTATAAATAATGTGCCGCAAATCGTTTAGACGTCCTGGCTGAGCTGTCTTGCCCTGCTGTAACCAAAGCTCACGGGACTGGCCACCTCGCCACGCGCGCGTCGTGAATCCCAGGATTTCTACTTTCACCGAACAACGTTCCAGTGTACGTCCCAGAATGTCTGCGCACATTGCCGCTATGGTAATAGATCTGCCTCGCATGGACCCAGAGCTATCAATCAACAGAGAGACGACGGTATCCCTGAACTTCATGTCTTTTTCTTGCTTGAACGCAAGCGGATGGAAAGGATCAGTAATAACATTGGTAAGCCGCGACGTGTCCAGCATGCCTTCTTCAAGGTCGAACTCCCATGTTCGATTCTGCTGGGCCATCAACTTACGTTGCAGGCGGTTCGCCAGTTTCCCAATAATGACCTGAGAATTCTGGAGATGCTTATCCAACACACCACGCAGCCGCTCCAATTCAACGGGATCACAAAGCTCGCTGGCAACCACTGTTTCATCAAATTTGTCGGTAAAAGACTTGTAGCTATTCTCCTTGGGACGAAGCCAGTTTTGTTCGCCCGCCATATCCGGTGGCGCGCCGGCTTCATCTTCATCGCCTTCCATTTCCGCCATTTCCATAGCGTCCATGTCTACAGGGACCTCACCCTCGATCGCATCTGCCAGATCCGAATCGCCACTCATGTCCTGCTCGGCCGCCTCGTCTCCGGACTCGGACTGTGAATCCTCTTCTTCGTTGTCCTGTTCCTCTGACTCACCATCCGAATTGTCTTCACCGTATTCGTCAGATAACCCAAGGTCTGAAATCATTTTCCTGGCAAGCCGGGTAAACGCTTCCTGGTCGAACATCAAACTCTCGAGATCAATCAGGTCGTCACTTAGCGCGTATTCGAGATGATCTCGCCACAGATCAAGCACCACATCACCGCCGACGGGTGGCTTCCTTCCGGTGACTTTTTCGCGAATCAGCATGCCAAGGGCTTCTCCCAGCGGCGCCTGGCTTTGACTTTCTATCTGCTGAAACCCCTGGTTTGTACAATGCTCGAGCAATTGAGCATGCAAGTTGTCGCCAACACCTTTCATCAGGTAACTACCAATGCAGGCGATACGAGCCTCTTCTACGCTGTCATAGATTTCCTGCGAAATCCCCGTAACCGGGCGGCTCTTGCGATGCATATCGTCGTCGTGGAATCGCGTTTGGAGAGCGAATTTATCTGCATTTCCTCGCAGTGAGGCTAATTGCTCTGTCGTCATGCCGCCATCTGGCAAAGGGATTCGCGCACGGTTACCTTGCAGGTAGGGCTTACCGCGGCCAAAACTTACCTGCAGCTCTTCATTACCTGAGATGGCACGCATCGTAGAGGTGACGGCTTGCTTGAACAACTCCGTGGAATCATCGGAAATCACATTACACCCTTAGGCGAGCACCACGTTTGCACTGGATTCCGGTAACTCGTCACCCATACATCGCTGGTAGTATTCAGCAACGATTGCACGTTCAGTTTCATCGCACTTATTGAGGAACGTCAACCGAAAGGCAAAGCCATAATCATTGAAAATTTTGGCATTCTCTGCCCACATGATGACCGTACGAGGAGACATGACAATTGAAATGTCGCCATTCATAAAGCCCTGTCTCGTAAGGTTCGCGACTGACACCATGTTAGCGACCGTCCAGCGGTCAATATCCGGCAGCTTCGCAACAACGATATCTGTTTCCTTTTCATGATGCAGATAGTTCAAAGTCGTGACGATATTCCATCGGTCCATCTGTCCCTGATTGATTTGCTGCGTACCATGATAGAGCCCTGAGGGATCACCTAGGCCAATTGTGTTGGTTGTCGCGAACATTCGGAAAGACTGGTGTGGTGATATTACTTTGCTCTGATCAAGCAGCGTGAGCTTACCTTCAACCTCAAGCACACGCTGAATGACGAACATGACGTCAGGGCGTCCGGCATCATACTCGTCAAAGACAAGTGCGCAGCCTCTTTGCAATGCCCAGGGGAGTAACCCCTCCTTAAACTCGGTGATCTGCTTACCATCCTTGAGGACAATTGCATCCTTGCCCACAAGATCAATCCTGCTGACGTGGCTATCAAGATTGATACGGATACAAGGCCAGTTCAACCGAGCGGCAACCTGTTCAATGTGCGTCGATTTCCCAGTTCCGTGATAACCCTGGATCATGCATCTACGGTTATGCGAGAACCCGGCCAGAATCGCTAGCGTAGTCTCGTGGTCGAACAGATAACTTTTATCAAATGCAGGAACATGTTCAGACGTCTGTGAGAAAGCAGGCACCTGTAAATCCACATCCATCCCAAAGACTTCTCTTACGTCAACCTGGGTATCAGGGATACCATCGCCTTCCAATGCACCTTGCTTTTCTGCCATGACTGCTACACCTAACTGTTTGAATCCTATTGTTTTATTTCGCCACTTTTGACGATACTTACCCTTCGACCGAAGCCATCTGCGTGACTAAGTGCCTTCGACTCAACTTACCAATAAACAGGAAATATCGACGTCGTGCGGGTGGGCAAGAATAGCGTTAATAGGGCAAAAATGCTATTCACCCATCACACCTGGTTCCGATAAAACCCTCACCGATTATGCGATATGCAGCATGCCGATGGATAGACACTACAAATGATAAGAATCCTGATGGTCATCCACGGGCAGGCAGCTAGGTCATTCACAGACGGAGACGCGCTTGAGCTGGTTTCCAGAGGCAATGAAGCAAAAACAACGGTGAATTAGTCACGAGACCGAACTTAATATCTAAAGTGCACCGACTCTCGAAAACTGCTTGAGACCCGCAAGCCGAAACACCACATCCTGCAACTTTCGCCACGGGTCGCCTGACTCCAGGCCTTTTACGGTTCGGTCCACTGACCCCAGTTGCAGCAACATCTCCTGAAGTGACCGCGAATCATGTCGGTCCAGGCATTTCGTGACCAATGGAACCCGCTTGTCCCACACCCGGGCTTTCTTAAAAGCTTCTCGCTGGCCAGCGCCCCGATTCTGGTTGATCGCTGTTTTAATGCTCTCTATTGACCTGATTTCGCGTACCAGCATGCTAACGATGAATAGCGGCTCTATTCCTTCAGCCTTAAGCCCTCTAGTCATCCGAACACAACGGTTTATGTCACCTGCCAACCCGGCATCAATGAGTTTAAAAACATCGTAACGCGCGCTGTCTGCAACGCCTGCGTTGACATCATCAACGTTAACTTCTCGCTCACCAACAATTAATTTAAGGCGCTCAATTTCCTGCACAGAAGCCAGCAGATTGCCTTCAGTCCGCTGCGCCATCGCCCGCAAGGCATCCCGGGTTACTTTTAACCCAGCCTGGCGAAACCTGTTCTCCAACCACTTGGGCAGCTCCTTTGCTTCGATTGGCCAGACCTGGACAAATCCAGCAACCGCCTCAACGCTCTTGAACCACTTTGTCCGCTGGGTTGATGGGTCCGCGCGCGGAAGCACCAGCAGCAGGGCGTTATCTTCCGACAAGCTCGACACCAATTCCGTCAACACCTTGCCCCCTGCATCACCCGGCTTGCCTGTGGGTAAGCGAACCTCAATCAGCTTTTTCTCAGCGAACAAGGACATGCTATTACTGCTGTATAGCAAGCCACTCCAGTCGAAGCCCGGCTCTGCATAGAAAAGGTCCCTTCCAACAAACCCCTGCGCCTTGAGTCCGCGGCGAACGAGATCACAACTTTCCTGAACGAGAAGCGGCTCATCGCCACTGACGACGAAGATTCGCAGGCTTTTCCGCTTTAGTGTTTCAACCAGTTGGTTAGAGTAGACCTTCATCGCTTCAGGGCGCTGGCCCCGCAAGGAAATTGACTCGACGAATCAGCTGTTCAGCCAGACTAACTCTCATATCGGATAACAGCAGAGTCCGCTCTTCGTAACTGCCAGAAAGATTACCCGAATCAACGGCGTAGACTCGCTGCGAAACCAACGTCGCGTCTTCAAGCAAGAAGTTTTCGCCCCTGGAAATAGATACATCAAGCTCAAGCCGGAGTTCGTATTCCGCCGCGTCAAACACATCCGTGGTGGCGACCGACCTGCGATGAGATCGCTCATCAAGCATATGGACTGAAATAACACCTGCGCCGGCTGGCACAATCTGGACATCCCTGTCTTCAAGAGCTTGCCTGAAGGATTTTGAAGTGAGCGGCGCGGCGCTGGCACCCATGATATTCAAGGATTCGAGACCACCAGCTTCTGTGCCGCGAAGCTGGAAACCGCAACCAGCAACCCCAAAAAGGGTCGCCAATACAACATATCTAGCTACGCTTTCAGGAAACCACAAAATTTAGGATCTTGTTCGGAACGTAAATGATTTTTCTAATCGTTTTATCGATAAGATACTTTTCAACATTCTCCTGCAACCTGGCAACCCTCACCGCTTCATCTTGTTCTGCATCCGGCGAGAGTTCAACTTTTCCGCGCAGTTTTCCGTTCACCTGCACAGCAAGCTCAACCACAGACTTCTCTAGCGCACTTTGATCCACAGGCAGCCAGTTAGCAATCTCAATATCCCCAAGACCCAGCATCTGCCAAAGCGTATGACAGATGTGAGGGGTAATGGGTGACATGATCAGTACCGCTGCGGTCAGGGCTTCATGGACGACTGCGCGGCCCTGCCCTGAACTATCCTCAAATTTAGTGACCTGGTTCATCAGCGACATAACGGCAGCCACGACCGTGTTAAACGCCAATCGGCGACCAAAATCATCTTCACACTTTGCCAGCGTTTCGTGCACCGACCGGCGAAGGTCTCTTTGTTCGCTCGACAGTGAAGCAATATCAAGTGTCGGGGGCGCTCCACCGGAGAGATGATCGACGACCGTATTCCAAAGCCTGGTTCTGAGCCACTTGTTCGCTGATTCAACGCCATTTTCTGACCATTCAAACGATTGCTCAGGCGGCGCCGCAAACATCATTGCCATCCTAACGGCATCGGCACCGAACCGGTCCATTAAATGTTGTGGGTCACCAGCATCTCCCGCTGACTTGGACATCTTGGTTCCGCCCTGGAGTACCATCCCCAGCGCCAGCAGCTTCTCGAAGGGTTCATCTGATTCGACCAGCCCCTCATCACGCATCAGCTTATGGAAGAACCTTGCATACAGTAGATGCAGGATCGCATGCTCTTCTCCACCGACATAGTGATCAACAGACGTCCAGTATTTGGCTCGCTCGTCGAGCATACCTTCACTATGGTTATGGCTCGCAAACCTGGCGTAGTACCAGGAAGATTCCATAAACGTATCAAATGTATCAGTCTCTCGAATAGCAGCAGACCCACAATCAGGACAGCTCGTCTCGTACCAATCGTTCATCTTTTTGATGGGAGACCCAACGCCTTCAAACTCCACATCAGTCGGCAGTTCTACAGGCAGGTCTTCATCGGGCACAGGAACAGGGCCACACTTGTCACAATTAATAATGGGAATCGGACATCCCCAGTAGCGTTGCCGCGAGACCCCCCAGTCACGCAGCCGGTAGTTCGTTTGTCTTTCGCCACAATTCTTCTGGACCAGCACCGCGGCAATCGCCTCGAAAGCCTGATCGAATTTAAGTCCGTCATATTCACCAGAGTTCACCAGTACACCACGCTCAGTAAACGCCTCGAGATCCAGGTTGCAGTCAGCCTGGCTGCTTTCAGCTGGCGCTATGACCTGTTTGATTGGCAGACCATACTTCTTTGCAAACTCCCAATCCCTCTGGTCATGCCCCGGTACTGACATGACCGCACCGGAACCGTATTCCATCAGGACAAAGTTGGCGACCCAGACAGGAACAGGCTCGCCAGTAATGGGATGGATGACATCTTGGCCCGTGGGCAACCCCTGCTTTTCCTGCTTCGCCATGTCCGCTTCTGCAACTTTGGTTTGGTTGCAGTCATCAAGAAAAGTCTGGAGCTCGGGGTTATTACCCGCAGCTGATAACGCCAGGGGGTGCTGGGGTGCTACGGCAAGATAAGTCACACCCATCAAGGTGTCAGGACGTGTGGTATAGACGGAGACAGCCTCTGCACCGTTTAATTGGAATTTGATTTCTACGCCTTCAGACCGACCAATCCAGTTTCGCTGCATCGTCTTGATTTTTTCAGGCCAGCCAGCGAGCTTATCCAGGTCTTCAAGCAACTCTTCGGCGTAGGCAGTGATCTTCACAAACCACTGGGCGAGTTCGCGTCTCTCAACCAGCGCATCAGATCGCCAGCCGCGACCGTCAATGACTTGTTCGTTCGCAAGCACCGTCTGGTCAACCGGGTCCCAGTTGACGAAAGCAGCTTTCTTGTAAACAAGGCCTTTTCGAAACAGGCGGGTAAAGAACCATTGCTCCCATTTGTAGTACTGCGGGTCGCAGGTTTCGAACTCTCGACTCCAGTCAAAAGCAAACCCAAGCGCCTTCATCTGGGTTCGCATATGCGCAATATTCTGGTAGGTCCATTTTGCCGGCGGGATGTTTCTTTTGATTGCCGCATTTTCTGCAGGCAGCCCAAACGCATCCCAGCCCATCGGCTGCAGCACATTCTTGCCCTTGAGTCGCTGGAATCGGCCAATCACATCGCCCAGCGTGTACGTTCGAACGTGCCCCATATGCAGCTGACCACTTGGATAGGGAAACATCGACAGGCAATAGAACTTGGGCTTGTCACTGTTCTCAGTGACTTCAAAGCTGCCGTTGTCGGCCCAGTGCTTCTGAACCTCTCTTTCAATCTCGGTATGGCTGTATTTATGATCGCTCATGCTTATGGTTATATTCGCTCATGCTTGTGGTTATATTCGCTAATGCTTGCGGTTATGTTCGCTCGTGTCAAAAAACCCGCAATTCTACATGATGCAATTAGCAGGGCATATCACTGATCTCGCCGCAGGCAGGTAATTCCAATCAACAGCAGGCAGAAGCAGAGAACCGGATAGCTGCCAAATTGATTGAAAGGCGTCGACCCGGACCGAACCTCGACCTCTCCACGCAGGATGCCGGCCTGGAACTGAGGCAGGCTCGCCTGCACCACGCCACGATAATCCACCAGGGCTGTAACACCATTATTGGTGGCCCGAATCATGGCGCGGCCATTTTCAAGGGCCCGCATTCTTGCCATCTGGAAATGTTGCCATGGCCCGACGGATGAACCAAACCACGTATCATTGCTGACTGTCATCAGCAGATCTGGAGATTCAACAGATGACCTCACTAAATCCGGATAGACCACCTCATAGCAAATCGAAAGTGACAATCGATTACCACCGGCGATAAGAGGCTGCTGTTTAGCTGGACCTGTCATATTATGGGACATCGGCAAATTGAAAATCCCAATCAGACCACGAAGATAGTCTTCAAGGGGAACATATTCACCGAATGGCACCAGCCGGCGTTTGACGTACTGCCCCTCGCCTTCGCCTAAAACTATTACTGTGTTCTGGAAGCCGCCGGACTCATGACGGTCTGGAATGCCAAGAACAAGAGCAGAGCCTGACATTGCGGCACGTCTATCAAGATCTTCCAGGACGTCGATCGCCTGCTCACGAAACAGCGTGATAGCAGCCTCTGGCCATACCACCAGATCACGGCCCCATTCAGTCTCACTCGCGTTCTTGTAAAGGTCAAAAATTAGCCGGCGATTCTGCGGCTGCCACTTCACATGCTGGTCTATATTTCCTTGAATCAGAGAGACCGACACCGTTCGCTCGTGTCTGGTAAAAGAAAGATAACTGGCCGAAAGACTCACCAGAAATACCGCGACCCCAGGAATCAACAACTGCCAGGAACGATGCGCTACAGCAACATACAGACTCGTTCCTACAAATACCGTTACAAGGCTAACGCCAAACACGCCTGCAATCGGCGCAATATTTTCCAACGGCGTGCCCATCGCTCCATAACCAACAAACAACCACGGAAACCCTGTGAGAAACCAGGATCGAAACCATTCCTGCAGCACCCACAGCCCCGAGAAAGAAGCAGCGCCGAACATGCCCCGCCCCCTGAAATATCGGGCATAGAGAACCCCCTGCGGCACACAGGTCAGCGAATACGTAAGGACAAAGAGCAGCACCAGAATCCCCGAAAGGAACAAGGATGCATTACCGTATTCATTAATCGATACAAATATCCAGGATACACCCACCCCAAAGAGGCCAACGTTATATAAGTAAAAGCGAACAATAGTCCGCCTGGCAGAGCCTTCCTGAGTGACGGCATACAGGGCAACAGGGGATGCAAAAGCCAGCGGCCAGAATCCGAGAGGGGACAAGCTAAGGGAAAATAATGCACCGCCGAGCAGGGCGATAGCATCCAGGATAATATCTCGCCGACCAGGGGCCTTCGAACCCATCACGGCTAGTTCGATTTGATCATTTGCAGAAGGTGAACCCGTCGACCATCGGCATTCAGGACCTTGAAATCGAAGCCTTCTACAGACACCTGCTCATCTCGTTTTGGGAGATGGCCGAAACAATTCGTGACAAGACCACCGATCGTGCCGAACTCTTCATGACTAAATTCAGTCTCGAATTGTTCATTAAAATCTTCAATCGGTGTCAGCGCCTTAATCGTATACGAGCCATTGGTGTGCTTGTTGATAAAGCCCTCTTCCTCGAAGTCATACTCATCTTCAATATCACCGACTATCTGTTCCAGAACGTCTTCAATCGTCACGATGCCGCTTATTCCGCCGTATTCGTCGTAGACAACGGCAAGGTGATTACGAGTAGCTCGAAACTCCTGCAATAACAAATCCAATCGTTTGCTTTCGGGAATAGAGGTTGACCGTCTAAGACTATCGCGCAGGTTGAATTTTTGTTTACTGTTTTTTTGCGCCAGCGGAAGCAGGTCTTTGGCCAACAGGATACCGACTATCTCATCCTGATTTTCACCTATGACAGGGAAACGCGAGTGGCCGCTGCCTATAACCAACGGAAGAAACTCCTCTGGGTCCTGATCAAGGCGAACAAAGACGACCTGGGCTCGGGGAATCATGATCTCCCGAACCTGCATATCATGAACGGAGAGCGCGCCCTCAATAATGCTAAGCGCTTCACTATCAAGTAACTCACGTCGTTGGGCTGAACGAAGCAAATCAAGCAGTTCCGAACGCGAGCTGGGCTCGCCATTCAGCGCCAGGGAAAGTTTTGCTAACCAGGATTTTGAACCGCCCTGATCACTCATAAGGGTTGCACATGTCTAGCCTCGACAACAAGTCTGTCTCCAACTGTTCCATCCGGGTTCGCGCCATCTCTTCCATGTGATCGTAACCTAACAGATGCAGTAAACCATGAATCAACATATGAACGTAACGATCCGCAAAACCCCTACCATACAGATCTGATTCGAGCTTAACTACCTTGCTGCAGATCACAATATCACCTAAAAATTCGACTTCCTCGACTGATATACCCGCCGGAAACGAAAGAACATTGGTCGCGTTTTCCAGACCCCGATATTGAGCATTGAGTGAAGCTATTTCCTCTTCACCCACGATTCGTACTGAAACTTCAGATGACTGACACTCGAGCCGATCAAGAACAAATTCAAGCCAGAAAGCTACCTGCGCTTCATCTGGCTCCCCGGAAAGCCTCTCTGTGCTCCTGGACACTTCCACCTCGTGCACGAGACTATCTCCGATCGTCGTTGTCTTCAAACTCACCATAGGCTTCCACTATCCTTTGCACCAAGGGATGCCTTACCACGTCTTTCACACCGAAGTGGGTGAACGAGATTCCCTTCACTTCGTCGAGTACTGCCAGGGCATGTTTCAGGCCAGACAATGTCTTCACTGGCAAGTCGATCTGGGTAATATCCCCGGTTATAACCACGGTGGAACCAAAACCAATACGAGTAAGAAACATCTTCATTTGCTCCGCCGTCGTATTCTGGCTTTCATCAAGAATAATAAATGAGTCATTTAGCGTCCGCCCTCTCATAAACGCCAAGGGCGCTACTTCAATGACATTGCGCTCAATCAACTTCTCTACCTTCTCGAAACCCAGCAGCTCATAAAGCGCGTCATAAAGTGGCCTTAGGTACGGGTCTATCTTCTGGGCTAGGTCTCCAGGCAAGAACCCCAGTTTCTCGCCAGCCTCGACTGCAGGCCTAACCAGAAGAATCCTTCTGATGCTTTCCTGCTCCAGAGCCTCGACGGCACAGGCAACCGCCAGATAAGTTTTACCCGTTCCAGCAGGACCAATCCCGAAATTGATATCGCTACTTCGAATCGCTTCGACATACCGAATTTGGTTACCGCCTCTCGGCTTAATACTCTTCTTCCTGGTCCGTATGAGGTTCTGGTCTTCAGCGCCAGGATCGAGCAGTGCCTCTAGACCAGATTCCTGTAGAAAAAGATGTACAATTTCTGGTGTCAATTCGGCACCACCCGTCACCTCCCGATAAAGCTGCTTCAACAACTCGCCCGCAGCACGAGCCACATCGCTTTCACCAATCAGCTGAAAATCATTACCCCTGTTGTTGATCGTTATTCCGAGGCGTTTTTCAATCTGCTTCAGGTGGGCGTTCAGTGGCCCGCACAATGTGGCAAGTTGATGGGAATCATTTGGCTCCAGGGTGACCTGAAGAGGTTCGGGGGATTGCAAATTCATAATGATTTGGCTTCGGGTTAGCTAGCTTATACCTTCAATTCAGGCGGAATTAGTTCAATCAACAAGTCGGCCACGCAGCGAATTGGGCAGGGCTTCACCGATTTCGACATCTGCAAAGCCACCAATTAGAGCGTGATTGGATGAGGCAAAATTAACCACCCGATTATTCTCAGTTCTTCCCTGAAGCTGGCCTGGGTCCTTTCTGGAGCGACCGGTGACCAGGATTCTCTGCATCTCGCCAACCATCGACTCACTAATCCTCATTGCCTGGCCAGTCAGGCGTGCCTGCAAAACAGCCAGCCTTTCTTTCTTTACCGACATGGGCGTGTCATCTGGCAAATCTGCGGCGGGTGTACCAGGGCGCGCACTGTAGATAAAGCTGAAGGACTGGTCAAAACCAATTTCTTCAATAAGCTTCATTGTGGCCTCAAAGTCAGCCTCGGTTTCTCCGGGAAACCCAATGATAAAGTCACTGGACAGACTGATACCGGGTCGCAGCTTACGTAATTTTCTGATCCGGGACTTGTACTCGAGAACCGTATAGCCCCGTTTCATTTTCGCGAGTATTCTGTCAGAGCCACTTTGCACCGGCAGGTGCAGATGGTTCACCAGCGCAGGAACCTCTGCGTAGACTTCAATCAGTGAATCACTGAATTCCACAGGATGCGAAGTTGTATACCTGATTCGATCAATACCATTGATATCTGCCATTAACGAGATCAGGTAAGCCAGATCAGCAACCTGATCGCCGTCCTGCAGTGAACCTCTATAGGCATTTACATTCTGGCCCAGAAGGTTGATCTCCCTGACACCTTTTTCAGCAAGTCGCGTAATCTCCCTGAGAACGTCCATCAGAGGCCGGCTTACTTCCTCTCCACGGGTGTAGGGCACGACACAAAAACTGCAATACTTGCTACAGCCTTCCATAATAGAGACGAAAGCGCTTGGCCCATCTACAGATGGCTCCGGCAAACAGTCAAATTTCTCGATCTCCGGAAAACTAATATCAACCTGAGGTTTTTTGGTAGATTCTGCCGAAGCAATCAGTTCGGGCAACCGGTGCAACGTCTGTGGACCAAAGATCACGTCTACAAACGGCGCGCGGACAATGATGGCTTCACCTTCCTGACTAGCGACACATCCACCAACACCAATTTTCAACTCTGGGTTCTTTGCCTTCAGCTTGCGCCACCGACCCAGCTGATGGAACACCTTATCCTGGGCTTTTTCCCTTATAGAACAGGTATTTAACAACAAAAGATCCGCCTCGGTTTCATCATCGGTCAGCTCATAGCCTTGAGATTCACTCAATAAATCCACCATCTTCGAAGAGTCATACTCATTCATCTGGCAGCCGTGCGTTTTAATAAATACTTTAGCCATTGAGCTATACTGGAACCGATTAGGTGGGCGCGCCATTATAGCCTTGAAATTTCAGGTTAATACCCCAATTTTAAGAGATTCGTGGGGACGTTCGCACCAGTTATGTTGACAAGGCTCCCCAGACAAAGAAAACTGCGTCGTTAACTTGGATAACCTCTAATGCCCAGCACCCCTATATACAAGATTATCTTCTTCAATCAGGGACAGATTTACGAAGTCTATGCCCGACAGATCTACCAATCTGACCTCTATGGATTTATCGAAATAGAAGAACTGGTCTTTGGAGAGCGATCCGGTGTTCTGGTCGACCCCAGCGAAGAAAAACTAAAAGCGGAGTTCGAGGGGGTCAGCAGAAGCTACCTGCCCATGCACTCCATCGTCAGAATAGATGAAGTTGCAAAAGAAGGGGTGGGATCAATTAGTGATGCGCCCAGCGGTGCTAATATTGCGACTTTCCCCGCTAACGCTTTTACCCCAAAGGGTTCAAGGGACTAGATTTTCGCATCGGGTTTTCCGGGGCCATTTCGATGAGTGCCTCTAAGTCATGTTCTATGCCCGGGAAACGATACCCCGGCGCCACCTCCTGTAACGGCAAAAGAACAAACCTTCTGGACGCGGCCCTCGGGTGCGGTAACTCCAACCCCTCGGTCTTGAGCACCCTCAAGTCATAATCGATGATATCGAGATCTATGGTCCTGGACAGATAGGAACCACCTTTACTCCTGGCTCGCCCCATTTTCTGTTCAATCTCCTTGAGCCTTACCAGCAGCTCGTCCGCCGCCATCTCTACTTCAACGGCCACCACTGCATTGCAGAACGCTGCAACATCTTCATCAAACCCTTCTGGCGTACTCCACCAGATAGAGGACGCCAGCAGAGGGCTTGTTGAGATTTTCTGCAACTCGGCCGCCGCCAGGCGCAAATTTTTCTCCTGGCTACCCAGATTAGAGCCCAGCGCAATGTAGGTCGATTTAGGCATCGTCTGAAATAGCTATCCGTCCGAATTTCATGATAGTTTTAGTATTCGCAAATAGTATCAGTGAGCACACCATGAAAGCAGCAGTATTACGAGCGCCAAACCAGCCTCTTGAAATTGAAGAAGTACAGATTTCCAAACCGGGTCCCAGGGAAGTTCTGGTAAGACCTGTCGCTGCTGGTGTTTGCCACAGTGATCTCCACTTCTTGGATGGGTCTTATCCCTATCCATTACCAACAATCCTTGGCCACGAAAGTGCAGGTGTTGTGGAAGAAGTCGGCGCAGATGTCACTTACGTTAAGAAGGGTGACCACGTCATTACCTGTCTGTCCGCTTTCTGCGGTCACTGTGAACATTGTATTACGGGGCACCTTTCCCTTTGCCAAAGCCCGGAAGTTTCCCGGGACGCCGAAGATGAGCCAAGACTGCACAAAGGCGACGAATCAATCAACCAGTTCCTTAACCTGTCTTCATTTGCCGAGCTCATGCTCATTCACGAGCATGCACTGGTAAAAATGCGAGAGGACATGCCGATGGACCGCGCCGCGCTGATTGGCTGCTCTACGACGACCGGCGTCGGTGCAGTGTTCCACACCGCCGGGGTTGAGCCCGGATCGAAAGTGGCCGTGATTGGGTGCGGGGGGGTTGGCCTTGCCGCCATCAACGGTGCCGCCATAGCAGGCGCGGGAATGATTATTGCGGTCGATATGGTTGATGCCAAACTGGAGATCGCAAAATCACTGGGTGCCACTCATACCATTAATCCTGGCAAAGTCGATGCTGTCGGCGAGGTCAGGGAGCTGACCCAGGGCGGGTGTCACTACACATTCGAGGCCATCGGGCTGAAGTCAACAACTGAACAGGCATGGAAAATGTTAGGCCCGGGCGGCACTGCCACGGTAATTGGAATGATCCCAGTGGGCGTCATGGTAGAACTACATGGGGTGGATTTTCTGGCAGAGAAAAAGATTCAGGGATCCAACATGGGCTCAAACAGGTTCAGGGTAGACATGCCACGCTTTGTCGATTTTTACCTTAACGGCAAACTACACCTCGACCAGATGATTTCTAAACACATCAAGTTACACGATGTGAACGATGCGTTGAATGCCCTTAAAACCGGGGAAGAAGCACGTCATATCATCATGTTTGACTGATAGGCTTTATCTGTCCGGGCCAATCATGGCCCGGATCTACAATCAGGTTTCAATAATCGCGACGACCTGATCTTCATCAACACTGTCTTCTTCTGCTACCGATAACTCAACTAATTTCCCCGCAACCGGCGCTTCAACCGGAATCTCCATTTTCATGGATTCCAGAATCATGATGACGTCCTCCTCAGCAAGCACGTCCCCGACTTTGGCCTGAACCTTCCAGACGTTACCAGTCACTTCAGAAGTAACTTCAATCTTTGCCATCACTAGTTTCCTTTGAATTCCGGTTCACGTTTTTCAAAAAACGCTTTCATACCTTCCGCGCGATCTTCACTTTGCGCTGTCAGCATATTCTGATCTGCATCCATATGCATGATCGCCTGGTCCATCCCTGAACTGACCGCATTGATACTCTGCTTGATCATCTGCATCGCCGCCGGTGGCTGTCCTGCATACCGAGTCGCCATCAGGTCTACGGCTTGATCCAGCCCTGACACCGGCACCACCTGGTCCAGAAAACCCCAATCTAGCAGCGTCTGGGCGTTTTCCTTGTCACCAAGCATAATCATGCGTTTTGCCCTGGCCGGGCCGATCAGCCGCACACACAGGGGAAGAGATTGCCACATCAGGTTCATTCCCAGATTCACTTCCGGGTACCCGCAGGCAGCATCGTCAGTCGCTATCCGGAAATCACAGGCAGTCGGTATGCATGCTCCCCCACCGAGCGCTACACCATGAATCGCCGCAATGGTGACCTGCTGGATTTCGGTAATAGCCCTGATCATTCGTGCTCCGAGTGTTAAGTCACGACGCTGCATCACCATATTTCGAATTGGCCGACTTTCTTTCAAATCCGCTCCGGCACTAAAGTGCTTGCCAGCACCCCGAAATATCACCACTCGTGTTTCTTCATCGTCCAAAAATTCACGAGAAGCCTGCTCTATCTCTAGCATCAGCCCGGAGCTTAGCGCGTTCATTGCGTCGGGCCGGTTTAACATCAAGGTCGTCATGTGACCTTGACGTATCAACTTGATATAGCTGTATTTATTCAACGTCAGCCTCCATGGCTTTCAGCATAGATTCCATATTTTTGTTGAGCTCATTATAAGTAAGTTCACTGATCTCGAACTGCCAGTCTGCCAGATTCTTCCGATCTATGTGCATCATGAAACTGCCACCCACAATGATAGTCCCAACAATAATAGTCTCGCTGCTAAGCAGAACAAACCGGGTATTGGATGAGTCATCAAACATTACTGGGTTGTAGGGCTCAACGTCCAGCATTCTGACATTAACAAGTAGTCGAGCGAGGCTGTCTACTACGGTCGCGTGCTTAAGCTCTCTACCTGTCGGGATTCCAAGTAATTCAAATTCACCAGACGCTTCATTTTTTTTCGCTAACAGGAGCTGTGCAGACCGGGGCGTTATCGTGACCTCCCTGACATCTGCCGGCTCTATGTTGATCACCACTGGATCAATCCAGGCTATCCAGTCAGCCGACGCCGCAACGGGCTTATTGGTCAGGTACACCTGTGTGTCATCTGCATACCGGACAAAGCTACCCTGTGATGGCGCTTCGTTGCCAACAAGCAGGGAATATTCCCCCGGAGAAATAATGACGCTCGTACCTGCGCCCGGATCACTTTCCGCAACCCCCAGCCTTGCGTGGTTCGATGAAATTGACGTTTTTTCTTCAACGATCCTCAGTTCAGAAAAATTCACCAGGAATCTGGAGAGCTTCGAAAAGTCGACGTTGTAGCCTGACTTTTCTTCCAGCACCCAACTATCCTTCTGTTTAACAATGGAGGCGCTATTGCCGTTCGGGTTTGTGACTTTGATACTCGTCAACCCGGAAAGTTGCTCTTTCAACCCGGGAAACACTGGCCGCGGGCCATCTTCAACATCGGCCGCATTTATCTGGAACAACAACGCTGTCGATAACACTGCCATACCAAACAGCCCAGCCATCTTCATATCCATCAAGCTTTATGCCCCCGGGACAGCAGCCCCAGCATCCTTATCCCCAGCAACGCAAGGGTCAACAACAGAGGCATCAACAGAATGTTAATAAATTTGAGCTTCCCACCGAGCTGCTCGATGTCCTGGTCAAGGCTGTGACGTACCTCTCTTAAATCTTTTCGGATACGAAGCTTCTCATCCTGGAAGTTTACAAGGGCAGCTTCCTGCTCGGTGCTCAGTGTCAGCAGACCATCGTCAACCCGCGCCGACTCAAGTTCGGACAGCTGCCTGTCAGTCTCTGCCAATCTTGCCTGGAGATCCTCTGCATTTTTTAAGTACTTTGCTTCAGCAAGCCTGCGCAGTTCTTCAACGACTACAAAAGGTCGTGAGAATTGTCCCCGCGAACGAACTTCAATCAGCGCACTGCTGCCTGACAGGTTCTCTACCAGATTGGCAACAAAGCTACCGTTATCGGCAAACGCACTGGCGACCTGCTGGCCAAAGAAGTTTTGTATCTGGACCCATAGTCGATCCGATAAAACATCTGTGTCCGCGACAATCACCACATTCAGCTGATTTGTCTCTGCAATATGTGTCTCCTCCCCTGACATTTCCGGGAAAGACGATAGCGATTTTCCAGACAATCGAACGGCAACCGAATAGTTTTCCCCAGTAGACTGGAAACCCTGCTGCAGTTCCGCCGGGTCGTTCAAAAACTGAAACTGGATAGCATCAAGGGAACCCGCCGCTGAACTTGATGCGATTAATGATTTCGCATCAATACCATCCACTTCATCTACATCCAGGATACCTGCCGTAGAAAAATTAATAGATTCAAGATCTGCGGTTACTATGTCATCGCCTGAAAAATACTGGTTCGTAAAACCAAGAATCCCCAGGTGCCGCACGGGCGCACCATCCGCCCCACCAACCATCAGCGCGGCCTCACTATCACCAAGGACTTCACCATTTCTGAGACTGACACCCCAGGTTGCAGTCAATCGGTTCAATTCGGAACTATTGCCTGAAGGGATGCTCATACCCGACGCCTCCGGCGCGACCATCTCCGCCAGCGGATCTACAAATACGATCAGTTTTCCGCCGGACATCACATGTTGGTCAACCGCATAAAGTGCCTCCTCCTCAAGCGCACCGGGATGAATTAACAGCAATAAATCAGCAGAACCTATCGCGTCCAGGGACAGCTCATCAATCTTTTCTATCTGAAACAGCTCTTTAAGCTGATCCATAAATATCCAGCCCGGCGTCGGCTGAAAAGTTCTGGGGTCAACACCTGGTTCGACTTTAAGCTCAGAATAAAGGGCGACCCGGGGTTTCTCGGCAACCGACAAATTGTAAATAAGTTTTGTCAGTTCATATTCAAGGAAAGCTTCACGATCCGGCTGAAAAAATGGCAGGACCTCTTGCCCATCCAGCGCGTTAGTACCTGCCAGGCCAAAATACAGGGCATCCCCGGCCTGGTTAACCGGGACACTCTGGAGCCCGAATTCAGCCGCCTGGTCTTCCTGTTCAGAAAAAGGTTCGGGGTCGACGATGTGCAGGTTTATTTTTGACCCGGCAAGCAGCTGATATTCCTCCAGCATTTCCTGCACCCGTTGGGAATAAGCCCGCAATGCAGTCAGGTCTTCTGAGGCTTTTTCAGAGAAGAAGAAATACAGGTTAATGGGTTCTTCCAGGTCACCAATGATCTCTCTGGTGCCATCAGAGACCGAATACAAACCGTTCTCTGTCAGATCGAGCCGCACAGAACCAAGCATCAGGTTATTCACCAGCGTGAACAAAACGAAACCCGCAACCAACACGACAATAGAAAAATATCTGTTCATCTCAGGCTCCCTTCTTCATATCTAACACAATGGAGGTCGCACCAAGCCAGACCACAATCACCGAAATAAAATAAAGAAAGTCCTGAAGGCTAAAGACACCTCTCGACACAGCATTGAAGTGCGTCAGGAAACTGAGGCTCGCGACCATGTCAATTAGCGTCAGCGGCAGCCACCCCCTGACCAGATCCAGCACCAGCGGGAACCCTGCCATCACAAACAGCAGAGATACAAAACCACAAAGCACAAAGGCAATCACCTGGCTTTTTGTGATGGCAGACATACACGACCCTATTGCCAGAAAGCCGCCGGCCATCATCCAGCTACCAAGATAGCTCGCGACGATAACACCATTGTCCGGATCACCCAGGTAATTAACGGTTATCCAGATTGGGAACGTCAGTGCGAGTGCAATCCCGGCAAACACCCACGCTGCCAGAAACTTACCGACCACTATATCTAAACGCGACAACGGCAATGTCATCAGCAATTCTAGCGTTCCGCTCTTACGCTCCTCTGACCACAACCTCATTGAGATAGCGGGGATAAGGAACAAGTAAAGCCATGGATGGAAGCTGAAAAATGGAATCAGATCCGCCTGTTGCCGTTCATAAAAGTTACCAAGGTAGAAGGTAAATACCCCCGACAGCACCAGAAAGATCGCGATAAAAACGTAGGCAATCGGCGTCGCGAAGTATCCGAGCAATTCACGCTTCATAATGACTGCGAAACTCATCGTGACTCTCCCTCGGTTAAAGACCTGAAGACATCATCAAGCCTGCCTGACTCGACGTATAAAGAATCTACTGTCCAACCCTTCGACCGCGCGAGTTCAAAGACCTTGGAGAAGAGCGTGGCATCAACCTCCCCTGGAAAAATGGTTACACCACCCTCGGTGAGGATGGTTTCTTTTACACCGCTGATCGATCCGGCGGCTTCGGCAATTTCAGAGAATGGTGCTGACGAGGATTTGAGCGTCACAGCGCCATGATAGGGACTCATGGCCAATAATGACTGAGGTGTTCCATCCGAGACGACCCGCCCTTTCGCAAGGACCATGGCGCGATTACAAACAGCAGTAACTTCTTCCAGAATATGAGTGGACACAATAACGATCTTGTCTCTGGACAACCCTTTAATCATCTCGCGAACCTGGTGTTTCTGGTTTGGGTCGAGACCATCCGTAGGCTCATCCAGAATTAAGACATCCGGGTCGTGCAGGATTGCTTGCGCAAGCCCAACACGTCTTTTAAAACCCTTTGACAGTGTTTCGATCCGCTGCGCAAGAACATCCTGCAGGGACATAACATTGATCGTCTCGTCCAGACGGTTGGCCCGTTCAACGCCAGTGAGGCCCCTTGCATCTGCAATAAACTGCAGAAATCCAAGTGGTGTCATCTCCTCGTAAGCAGGCGCACCTTCCGGGAGATAGCCGATATGCCGCTGGGCAGTGAGGCTGTCTTGCCACATATCACTACCCCAGATTCTCACCTCACCACTGGAGGGCCGAAGAAATCCTGTCAGCATTTTCATCGCTGTAGACTTTCCGGCACCATTCGGGCCCAGGAACCCCAGAATTTCCCCGGGTACCAGTTTGAATGACAGATCCTCTACCGCGGCAAAGTCACTGTAATACTTTGTCAGATGACTTACTTCAATCATGAATCTGTTTACCCCTATTTTGACAACCAATTTCGACCGGCCATGGTAAACCATCGCCGATCATCCTTTCTACACATCTTTGGAAAACCCTTTAAAAGGCTTGTGATAAAAAGCCTGTTGAAAAAGTTCACAGAAACTCAATTTCTGCTCCCGGTGAACCCTTTCAGTAAATCGTGGGACACAGAGATAAGCGCTTTTTGGGGGGGAGGATGAAGTCTGTGGTGACCGACCGGTCTTCCCAACGGTCTGCTGCCGGGGGGACAGCACGCTACAGACTTCACTTTTTTCTTTCTTGCATCGGCCTTGTCTACGCAAATACTTCCTGCGACTATTTGCCATCCAAGCGAATGACTCAATACATCAACATGGCCCAGCACAAGGATCGAATTACCAGGGAGGAAGCGCTAAGTTTTCTGCTAACTTACATCGTAGTTGAACAGAATCATCATCTGGTTCTTGATCAACTTGCGCTCTTTAACCTGACTAATCTTGCACTAAGAGCTGTCGAAGAAATGGCCGACAGTGAGGGCATCATTCCTCACGAGGCAATAGAATCACTGGCTAAAGAATACCTGGACGCTCTATGACTAACCTTCCCATGGATCCCGCAGCGATCATCTTTGATCTGGATGGCACACTACTGGACACAGAACCGCTCTACACGGCCGCCGCACAAAGGGTTCTTGACCCCCATGGACACCTCTACACCATGGAACTGAAACGTAAGGTCATGGGCGGCGATTCCATGCGAAGCGCCCAATTGACCATCGATGAATTCGACTTACCGATGACCGCGGAAGAGTTCCTGGCCGCAAGAGAGGCCTATCTCAAAGTCCTATTCCCAGAAGCCGAAGAAATACCCGGCGCTGGTGACTATGTTCGCCACCTCTATTCAACAAATATTCCGGCGGGAATTGCGACCAGCTCGCACCGCCATCTCTGCGACCTGAAAATCAACCAGAGAGACTGGCGCCCGCTGCTCACGACGATAGTTTGTGGTGATGACGCGGAGCTGCACAAGAGCAAACCGGAACCGGACATATTCTTATTGTGTGCCCGCCGAATGGGTATCAAAGCCGAAGATATTGTCGCCTTTGAAGACTCTAGAAATGGTGTTCTGTCAGCCAAAGCAGCAGGTATGACCGTCGTGGCCATTGAAAGCCCATACACCTCACCAGAAGACCTGCAGGAAGCAGATCTGGTTATTGAGAACTACCGCTCCCTATTGAATTAGTCTTTATAAGGTCCTCGAGATGTCTGGATCATCTTGTTCCAGAAGTCCATGTTTTTCTCCATCGCCCCGCGCATCATGGCCAGCGGATCTGAGCTGGTAATATCCCGGACGCTTTTTTTGTAGCGTTCCTGATGCTCCAGAAAAGTCATGATGCTTTGCTCAATATACCCACCCACAATACTTTGCATCGCGCCACCATAAAATCGAACCATCTGTTCCAGAACCCTGTTCGTCAGGATTGGTTCGTGCCCTTCGCCCTCTTGCTCAGAAATGATCTGCATCAACACAGTGCGCGACAGATTCTTTTCTGTTTTCGAATCAACCACCGTGATCGATTCTCCTTTCAGAATAACCTTTCGTATATCTTCCACCGTGACATACTTGCTCTCTTCAATGTCGTAGAGCCTACGATTTGGATACTTTTTATATGCCCGCATACCACAAATTTCCGATTTTTGTGCATTGAACAATGAATTTTCGCCAACTTCCCTATAAGTTGCAAACACGCTGGCCCGGCTGGCAATATTGCATTGCAACATTCGGTCACTCTAAACTGCGGTCACCATGAAAATGCGCCCATCATCGAGGGAAACCAATGAACATTACTGTCAATGACGATATAACCCCAGCAGAGATTTGGCACCTTAAGAGTCTGCCAGCTATTAAGGGTCCGCTCAGTAAGAACGATACGGCAGCGTCAAACAAGAAACGTGTTAAATGAGCCGCGGGACTGCGCTGATAACGGGGGCCTCTTCGGGGATAGGTGAAGCCTTTGCGCGTCTTTTTGCTGCCGAGGGCTTTGATCTTGTCCTCACCGCACGAAGAGAGGAAAAACTGCAGGAGCTGGCAGCTGACCTACCCACCACCACTAAAATTGTTGTCCTGCCTGGCGACCTCTCCACGACGGCGGGAATCACCTCCTTTTGTGAGTCCGTATCCGGCCAATCCCTGGAGATCGATGTGTTGGTCAATAACGCCGGGATGATGGTCGAACAAGAATTCGCCAACCTGACAACAGAGCAGATTGAAAGCACCATCACGCTCAATATCACCGCGCTGACCCAGCTGATCCACCAATTTCTGCCCGCAATGAAAGCTCGAAAGACAGGCAGGATTCTAAATGTCGCATCGGTGGCAGCCTTCCACCCTGTACCGGGTATGGATATTTATGCAGCCACAAAGGCATATGTTTTATCTTTTAGTGAAGCCCTGGCAGAAAACCTGCGGGACACCGGTATTTCGGTCACTGCGCTCTGCCCTGGCCTGACAGACACAGACATGGTGGACACGTCAGTCGCCGGGGCCATGCCTACTTTTATGATCTCGCAGCCAGACGAGGTTGCCCGATCAGGCTTCGACGCGTTAATGAACCGAGAGGTTATCTGCATCCCCGGCAACGCGAATCGACTTGCGGTTGCCTGGGCGCAGCATCAGCCCCGCTGGCTGGTCAGGGGCCTGGGTGGATTGGCGAACAAACTGACACCTCAAAAATAGCACCAGGCACTTAAAGCACCATCGCACCCGCAGGGAGGAAACGGTTACCTCGAAGTTCGAATCGAGTTAGCGGCTCATTGGCGTTCTGGTTGGCCACCGCTCTGATGAACCTGGCAGAGTGTGCACTGCCTATTATCGGGCCACGATACTAGCCAGAAACCTGCACCAGAGATGTGGACGCTAGCGCCTCGATCGCCTTAGCAAGCTTGCGATCTTTATCGGTAACCTGATTACCCGCATCGTGAGTCGTCAATCGAATCGTTACGCGATTATAAACGTTACTCCATTCGGGATGGTGGTCATGCTGCTCGGCAAGTGCCGCAACGTCTGTCATAAACGCGAACGCATCCACGAAGTTCTTAAACTCCAACTCTGCAACCAGGGCACCTTCCAATTGCTTCCACATAACCTGCCAGCCCTTCCTTTTAGTGAAAAATGACGTACTGAAATATGACGCCCGCTAAATTTAAAGTCATTGTAGCTCGCCGACAGACCAATGAGGAACACAACCAGTGCTACAATTAGAAGCGATGTGAAATGTATTCTCAGTAATCTGCAAACAGATGACCTGATCGATTTTCACCGAACGACGAATATGTAAAAGGTCTACCGATAGATGTTCAATAAGATCAAGAGAATGGGCATTCTCAGAAACATGCTCCACTGCACCGCTATTGTCTTTGCGTTCCTGATGCCCTTTGCACGCGACCCCCAATATTCAGATTCATGGAATCTTTTTTTTAGCGACATTCTTCCTGCGACAGCCCCCATCATCGTTATTGTAATTGGGCTCGACCTGATGATGAGCAGATTATGGAAATCCGAAGCGAGCCAGGTACGCATCGAACACCTGGATAGTATTATCAGGGCACACCTGATTGTCGGAGGCATGCTATTAGCCTCCTGGCTACTGGTGTTTTTACCTGTTTTGGTATGACGTTAGTGGCGCGAATTGCAGGCTGACTAACCCTTCGAGCAGATGAACAGTCTGCTAACTCAGCCGTTTTAATCAGATCTCAGCCGGAGGTGATGCAAACGTTTGAAGATGCACTAATCGTGTTTCTTGACAGGTTAACCCTCAATGAGGACAATTCGCGACCTTTCTGCAAATCAACCTTTACGATGGCTACGTAGCTCAGCTGGTTAGAGCACAGCATTCATAATGCTGGGGTCGGTGGTTCAAGTCCACCCGTAGCTACCAATTATAGAGCCTCTAAGGGCTTTTAATCTCCCTGCCATTTTCTTTGACCATTATTTACTGCATATTTACTGCGAGAATAACGCTAAATACTGGCTCAAAATACTTTCTAGTTACTTTTTTCTAAAGCTCTCAGATAAGACACCCCCGGGGGAGCGATAACCCGCATTCTAAATTAAGTAGTTACCACCCAGATACATTAGAAGCTGATTTTGCAGCGAGGAAAGCGCCACCGTGTTCATGTCAAGATAGACCAAACCATCAAGCAAACTCTGCTGCATATACTTCAGCCACCTAAAAGCTGACGGGAAGCAAGGGAAGCGGCGATGACTGGCGAAGATGCCAGGCGCGGACAACCTTTCTGGGAAACTACTCTGTCGTAAGAATACTGATGTTTTTAGCGTGCTGTGCGCGGGTTAATCGATAGAACGACAATGCCCATATGGATATCAGATGAAACGCACTCAGCACTATGGCGTATAGCCACCCCAGCTGAGTCACGACTTGATCCGGCAAATCGCCAGCTGTCGTCTCGGCAGGAAAGTTGATGTAAGCGAGTAAGAAGCCCCCGGTCATGACGCCCGCGCCACCCGACACTTTGCCAATAAACGATAAAACCGAAAGCAAAAGGCCTTCTTCACGCCGGTGCGTCACAACTGCGCGGGCATCAACAATATCCGCAATCATCGAACCGCTGATCGACGTCGTCATAATAGTCAAACTCGCTTCTACCATGCCGAAGCCGATCATCGCGTAAAACAATGTGGAGCTACCTCTGGAAGGAAACCAACCATTGAGGCTTAAAAGCACCGGCCCGGTGCTGAAAACGACCAAAGCGAGAGACAGACAGATCAATAGGGGTTTTTTTTCTCGCCCTTTGCTGACCAAAGGGATCAATACGAAAGCCAGAACCGCAGCAAACAAAAATGAGATAAGCATTACACTCATCTGCTCACTTCTAAACCCCCAGAAGTAATTTTGCACGTAGGCCCATAGAGAAGCGTACGTACCCATAGCCATGGCACCAGCCAAACCGCTGAGAGCCATCACGACAAAGTTGCGATCATTAACCGTTTCTTTGGCTTCGTTGAAAAAGATTCCAATTTTACGTGCGATCGACCCGGTCGGTTTCTGCGAGTCGTTGATCGCAAGCGGCCGTACCCTCTTGAAAGTACCGAAGGCAGATATCGAAAGGCACAAGAATACGATACAAGCGGCGACGAAGTTCGCATCGATATAACCCGATTTTCGAAGAATTCCGCTGCCCGGTTCTTCACCAGGTGCGTCGACCAGCCAATATGCGTACATCAGCACAGCAAGTGCAGTGCCGGCAAAGTACGAACCTGTAGTGACCAAACTCATCAATCGTGTGCGGTCTTCGTAGTCGGAGGTGATTTCCGGCAGCAAAGCAGTGTAGGGGACGATATGGAGTGTCAGCGACAACCTGAGCATGATGGTCAAGCTGAGCAGATAGATGAACAAGCCCGATTGGGAAAGCTCAGGGGTATCCCAAAGGAAAAAGTAGATCACCGAAATTGGCACGATGGAGGCGAATAGAAACGGATGCCGTCTACCCCAGTGCGAACGGATACGATCAGACCATGCGCCGATCAACGGGTCTGAGATCGCATCGAAGACCATCGCGATCATCATCGCTAGACCTGCAAGAGACGGATCCAGTCCAAGCACCTGGCTGTAATAGATCAACAGAAAATAGGAGAGTCCGTTGGCGACTAGGCCTCGTGCAATTCCAGATGAGGCAAAGCTTATTGCGATGAGGCGCGGTGACATGAATGGTTCAGGAGCCAAATTGGGAGGAGGAACAGATCATCGGATCATATAGACCTTCTTGACCGTTTCATGAACAGTGCAAACCCCTTTCCAGTCCTGCGGAAAAAATGCGGCCGTGTCTGGTGTCACCTCGATCACGTCGCCACTTTCATGCACATATGTGCAGCGCCCCTCGAGAAAGTGGCAAAACTCGTCCTTTGTCACATGGCATTCCCATTTTCCGGGCGTGCAGATCCAAAGTCCGCATTCGCTCTCACCGTTGGGTCCTTTGTAGAGAACCTGACCAGAAGTGCAGCTTTGACCTTCGAGCATGGTCGGCACGATGCCCCAATCCACCGTATCGGTGACCTCAAGGGGTTTGTGCATTAGGTGTGCTTTCATTGTCTCAGTTCCGTTTCAGACGCCAGCTGAATGAGAAGCTTTGCTGCCTTCTCCTGGCCGTTTTGCAATTGCATATGCGCCGATGTCGCCTTGAGTTTCGCCGCCATTGTCTCGTCGTTTAGGCAGGCTTCGATTTTTTCGATCATTTCCTCGTCGGTCCATTGGTAGCGGTCCGATTTGAATCCGTGCCCAGTTTCCTGCACCCGCATGGCATTGTCATGGCCGTCCCAAACATAGGACATGATGATCGCGGGTTTGCCGAAATAGAGGCACTCGGTGAACGAGTTGTTGCCACCATGATGAATAACCATATCCATTTGCGGAATCACCGATGGCTGCGGGAACCATCTGTCGATGATCACATTGCCGGGAATGTCAGAATAGTCGTCCATGTAATCACCAACATTCACCAACGCCCGGTAGCGGCTGCTGCCCATCAGTTTGATGAGGCGATTGAGAAGATCGGTGTCTCCTGCTCCCAGAGAGCCGAAAGAGATATATAACAGCGGACCGTCGTTGTTCTTTTGGAATGCCGGCACATCGTAGACATCATCCTGACGCACACAACCTTCGAGAAATTGAAACTGCGCTGGATCCAGCGGAACCGAGCGGTTGTAACGCACCTGTTGTGGATAAAGCATTAAGTTGAGGTGGGGTGACTCCTCAAAGAACTGCCCGAGTGGATAGGCCTCTTCGTTATGCTCCGCCAAAAAAGTGTTGAAATCATCATGAATCGGTTTGATCACTTCGTTAAATTTTGCACGGAACGCCGCTTGACCTTCTCGATCGTTTACAGACATGCCGGACAGATGCGGCGGGATCGCTTCGTCTTCGATCTCGTTTTCCGAACAGGAAATGATTCTCACCCACGGCACACCATACTGCTTGATGGCCGGGAACAGGATGACATTATCGACGGATATAACATCCGGCTTGATCTGGGCGAGAATACCGGGTAAGTCTTTTTGCGCCCATTTTGCGCTGTCGACGATGGCCTCCCAGCATTCCTTAACGTAGTTGTCGATCTGGTCGATCGGCGCTTTGCGGAAATTGGGAATGTGCCCGTTGATAAAGTCTTCCCAGAATTTCGCCATCTGCTCGGCCGGCATCGGCTCTGATAGGTTCACCCCGTGTGCTTCGAAACCGTAGTCCTCGTAGACGCTGACAAACCCAGGGTCGGATAAAAACACCGCCTTATGCCCCATACGCTCGACCGCCTGGGCGATGCCCACGGAATTCAGGGCCGGTCCAAATGCTGCCTCAGGGAAAAAGGCAAGAGTTTTCTGTTGCATGAAAGTGTCCTGTGGCGTCTACGTTAGTTTTAAAGCCGTGAAAACGTGTGCATCCCGGGCTGACCCGTCTATCGTGGCGCCATCAGAAAAGGGGCGTCCCGCGACCACGCCGGGTCTCCAGCCCAGGATGGTCGGCACTCGGCTCGCCAATCTCCAGAAAATTTACCGCGAAAGCTGTCTGCTACTCGAACAGGACCTTCGGGCTCTTGTACTCGTAGAAGCCCAACGGACCACCTGAGAGATTCTCGTCATGATGGCTGTAAAGGTCGTAACCAAGAAGTTGCCGAACCTTTTCTGGCCACTGGTGAGCCTCCTCGACTGAGCTGTGCAGGAAGTGATTTTCATACGTCCTCAACCAACCCAAGGCATAGGACGTAACGATAGCACGACGTACCGAGCCGTCGCTGTTGGCACCACCACCATGCAACGTCTTGCCAGGCACTAACACAAGACTTCCGGCGCGCATGGTTGCTCGCGCAATCTCCTTAAGCTTAGCCTCTCTCCCATGCGCCCACTTATGGCTATAAGGCACTATATGCGTCGCGCCATTGGCCTCGGTAAAGTCGGTTGCGGCCACAAAGGTATTGAACTGCAGCATTTTATTCGGCACCCAGGTATGCACCGGCCAGAGAATGTCGTCTCTGTGCAGTCCCTGCGCTTTCTCGCCAAGATGTGTCTCGATGATCTCACCCGAGCTCAACTGGTACTGGCCACAGTTGGGCCCGAGAAAATGGTCCATCACGCCAAGCAGTCGTTCGTCGGCCATCAGATCGGCGTAATTCGGTGACTTTCTTAACAAGCCAGTCAACCGAATAGTGTGCTTACCGTAAAACTCGTTGGCACTGGGATCATAGTGGCCTGGCGGACAGCTTTCGATGTGGGAGTTGAGCGCGGCGTTGAATTCGCCAAGCCATGATTGAGAGACGAAGTCATCCACAATAGCCGTGCCCTGCTCCTCCACCACATCAATGATGTCCTGAATCGAGCAAGTACCCGGCAGATGCGCTACTTCAGCCATTTCTATCTCCCCATCAGTGTCATTGCTGATTGGTCTCATTCAGGTACACAACCATTTCTCGAAAGTCTCCCTGCATTTCCCAGGTGCCAGTAAATCCCTTGGGTACCAGCACACTTTCCCCCGCGTCAAATCGTTGGGGCGAGCCGCCTTTTGCAGTAAGAATGAGTGTGCCACTGATGACCGTCACAAACTCATCAATCGAATAGTCTGTGATGCGTAAAGTCATAGGTTTTGCTTGGTATATCATCACTTGAATATCACCCGAATACAGTGATTCGTAGCGATGTTCGGATATTCCCGAAAGAATGTCCTCTTCGGGCCATAAGGGCAGATCTCCGTTCAGATCTGCATAGGACGTTTTTGTCGGTTCGAGTTTCAGTGGAACTTTCATTTTTTCATTTTCTCCAGCGGCCGCGCAGTATGGCAACACACAGAGCAGACAACAAAAAATGAGTCGTGAAGAGGCGATTTTGATCATACATGTTTCCAATGGTCAACGATATCTCTCGCGACAGAACGCCCGCTAGCACAGGCTGCCCCAGTATGTGCTCCAGAAACGTATTCTCCCGCCAAATAAAGCCCCTTGCGTCCTTTTCGTTGCTCCCGAAGAACCTCTGCCATTCGACTAACGTAGCCCGCCGGCATGTGAATAAGACTATCGGAGGTGTGGTCGACAATATCTACAACATGAGATTTTTCGACCTGTGGATAGTGGTGGGTGATCAAAGGCCAACAATAATCTTCAATCGCCGTGTCGCTGTTTTGCCATTCAGGCGTGTGCCGTGTAGACAGCGAAAGGCGAACATAGGGTGGCTGCTCCGAGGAACCCGGCATGGCCATCCAATGATAAGTTCTGGCTTTCTTCGGATCCGGGTGACTTGCGGTGTAGGCACCACTCTTGAACGCTTTGGGCGCATGCGCCTCATCCAGTATCCAGTAAACGACAGGCTGCTTGGTGAAAAAGCAATTCTTCGTCAACGCCTGTTGTTTCGGCGTAAGGCCCTGCACCATTGTATCTAAATATTTCCCCTCTACCGCGCAGACCACGACATCCGGAGTGACACTTCTTCGTTCTAGCTTTTCGTCTAAATAATGGACCGTGTGACGGCCGCTTGAATCCCGCGGGGTGATAAAGCGTACGGTTATGTTGTTTTGCACTGGTAATAGTGAATCGAGTTTACGAGGCAAGGCACCAATTCCACCACGGGGATAAACAAATTGCTCTTTACTAGCAAGCCAGGACAAAAGGGCTATTTTGGACGTCGTATAAGGTGCCCACCCCCACCCAGCACAAGTCGTTTCAATCTTGTAGCTTACAATTTCTCGACCAGCGGTCTTGCCCAACATGCGCTCGTAGTAGTCGCCTACGCTCTCATTGTCGTATGCAGTGCCGGTCTCAAGTAGACACGGATCCACCGTCGCCGCGATTTCATCCATATCCGCTTGTAATAGCGGTAGCTTCTTAATCGTCTCTGCACTCAACCCTGGAATCTTAAGGGTAGTTTCAATATCAAAGTCGCTTATGCCACCGGGGTCGTAAAGACCGAGACCGTTATCAAGACCGAGACCGTCGTCGGGATTCCACACCCGATCGTAGGTCTCGCCGCGGACTTGATTCTCGATGCCCAGCTCCGCCCCTAAAGCAAACATTTCCTTGTTGGCATTGAACACGCCCTCGGCATGGTTAGGCCCGTGTATGGGCCCCATTTGCAGCTCCGTCATCCGGCCGCCGCTGAATTCTTCCTTCTCGAGAATTGACACCTGAAACCCAGCGTTACGCAGATCCCAAGCCGCCGACAGACCAGCGATACCAGCACCGATGACAACTGCGGTTGGCCCGCGTCCAGCGGCAAACAGAGTTCCCGGCATCACCGATGAAGCCACGGTGGCGGCTGCCAGGCCTTTCACCAAGTTGCGTCGCTGTTGATCTACCTTGAATTTGTTGTCGCTCATTTGCCGGCCTTCTCTTGACCAAATTCGATCTCCCACCACTGGCGTACGCTTTTGCAAGGCTCTGCATCGATCGTCGCGCAACGCTGTCCACCGGGGTGATTGGGCATACCCGGAGAAATACTGCGGACATTGGCTATTTTGTAAATCACCGCATTGTTTTCGGCAGAATCACCAATCGCAAGTCTCCGAATCATCGACTCGTAAGAAACATTGGGCCGTACATATCCCCTCGCATGACACTTGAAACAACCGTTTTCTGCGAATTTGGTAAGCACAGCGCTTTGAAAGAACATCTTCCCGTCACCGATTGTGTTATTCGCGCTGCCGTTGTCTTGCGCTTGCACCGTCTGACAGGCCCCAGCGATCAGTAAACTGGCAAGCATCGCAACGAGCGGTCGGGCATCAATCATATTCGTTGCAACCAAAACATCACGGTGGCGATCAACAAGGCCAGTGCCGCAAAGGCGAGAGCCGTGCCTAGCGTCTTACTTGAAGCTGCATTTTTCATAACCGCTTTTTGTTCATCCATGAGCCAGAGTCTTTTTTGTACCACACATGACCGTTCCAATACGAATTTTTGAATGTGCGATGTCACGCGAGCCTATCCTCCGTGGTCATAATTCAACCAGCCCCCATATCCCGTGATAAAAAGACGCCCGCCGAAGCATGTCCAGATGGTGCGCCACTACACAAAGCAGTGCCTCTAAACTCATCAGCAAGTCCGATCAGCGACAAAAGAAGCCACCAATAGTCGTCTTGAGACGTGGTTAGCACATCCAAGTTGTTGTTAAGGGATTTTAAGGAGTCTTTCGGATACTGCAGAAGGTACTTGATTCTTAATATGGTACCGAGGGCCAGTACCTGCTTCTATTTTAGCCCTTTTTTAAGCCTTTATTTAAGATCTCCACGGCTTAAATCATACGAGTAGAGTCCTATTTTGTCCAATATATTGTCCAAACTCGCGCAGCTGGACGATTAGATACCCGGGGGAGGGTTAACCCGTGTTCTAAATTAAGTAGTTCCCACCCAGATCCATTAGAAGCTGATTTAAAAAAGGCGTGGCTACTGGTGCAAAAATGACATCGCAGCTGAAGGGACGCAAGCAAGAAATTAGTCTTGGTACTTTATTCCACTACGGTCAACATACGCATAGGTCTTCGAGGAACCATCTTTGAGCAAGAGCTTTATCTCGTAGGGATCAATTCGGTTCTTATATTCCATTCCTGGTGAACCAACTGGCATACCAGGAACAGCGAGGCCAATGGACTCATTGATTGGATTTTCAATAAGACGCGTCATCGCTTCAGCAGGTACATGCCCTTCGAAGACGAGTCCACTTTGATGAACAGCCGTATGGCAAGATTGGTACTGTGGAGCAATTCCCTTCTCTCGCTTTATCAGATGCAAGCTTGATACATCACGTGCCTCTGTGTGAAATCCGTTGTCTTCAACATGATCAATCCATTTTGAGCAACAGCCGCAGGTTGGGCTTTTAAAAACGGTCATTGCGTCGGTTGCGCTTTTATCTGTGGCTAATTTTGATTTCACCAAAGTATCAGCGCCAACAACGACAGCGATAAGCAACGAAAGAACTCCTATCCCTGTAATAAAATATTTCATCATTCCACTTTATTCCTCACTTTAAAGATCGTTACTATTTTTCTTTCCGGCTCCATTTTGCTGGTAGGTGGGGGCTAAAAGCTACTGTACAAAATTCTTATGTTGGCCCCGACACACACCAAAAGCCCATTTTAAAAATAGCAGGGTAGACATCAGAAGTGGGAGTACCCTGCCTCTTCCTGCATCAAATAGCGCTCGAAACGAAGCCAGCGGTCCGTTATCGTCGTGTCACCGCTACTATTTTGTGGCTCCACCCCACGGGTATGAGTTAACTTGTCAGTACCTCACCGTGGAGTAATTCAGAACAGTGAATAAAAAAAGCAGGAAATAAGTGAAAGTATTTAAATGGCTAGGAATCGTCGCTGTAGTTTATGTGATTTTTGTTTTGCTATTCGAATCCGTATTTCTGGGCATGTATCAACCTTCCTTTGAGGATCCAGACGGATGCTCAAATGCAGATGGACAAAACCCACCAGGGAGAGATTGCGGCATACCAATGATTGTGATTACTACGACGGATGATAAAGGGGAATCTAATAACACAATGGTTGCACGCTTTATCACTGAAGGAAAACTATATGTTTCAGCTCACCACTGGACTAGAGGCTGGTACAAAGCAGCACTTAAGAACCCTAATGTACGCGGAGAAATTCAGGGAAATGTTGAAGATTACATTGCGGTGTCAGTGGAAGGAGAAGAGTTTGAACTGGTGGCTGCTGGATTTCCTTTGCCGTTTCCAGCACGGTTCTTAATGGGATTTCCGCCGCCAAGACAAATTCTCCGTCTGGATCCCCACTTAGAATGAAAAACTTATTCACTGTTCTAAAACACAACGCTACCAGGGTTTGTGGTTATTGGCTGACCTAGTGATGGACGATTAGCGCGCATAATTTTCTGTTGGCGTAGGGATAAATGCGTTGCTGTGGTTTTAACCATCAGATAGCGGTAAAGAGATCGTTTTGCGGCCCTTGACCGTTTCCCTGATGCTTTTGTTTAAATCACGGTCTACTTCTATGGACAAGCAAGATGACTATCA
>Ga0209091_10000033_pt1 | contig 128772 bp, 119 predicted proteins | sample ArcticOcean_MG_C_6_FD_187438 | JGI IMG/M metagenome (GOLD analysis project Ga0209091, IMG submission 187438) | Marine microbial communities from western Arctic Ocean - ArcticOcean_MG_CB8_128 (SPAdes) (version 2) | ecosystem: Environmental > Aquatic > Marine > Oceanic | place: Arctic Ocean...
CGCCTTCCAGGCTAGTGGGGAAATCCGCATAAGAAGCTGAAAAGGGTCCGCGCCTGATCTGGCACGCGACGATGCTATCAGACCCTGGCTTCAGAACATGTCCGGCCGGGTGCCAGTCCGGGATTGAAAAGTCTGCTGGGTTTGTGGTGTCGGCTGTCGAAGAACTGAAGCCTGAAATGAAGGCGAAGAACTATTGATATCTAAGGGATTCAGCCTCCATCCTTCATCACCCAGATATCCTCCAGTCTTTGTTTAATGCGCGCGGTTTGCTGAAAGTTATGCCGTACCAGGGGTAGTGCGTAACCGAGCTGTTTGATCGCCTGGTCGTAATTGGCGTTGAGCACGAAAAATTCTGCTCTAGCTTCGTGCACCCCAGGAATATTGTTGGCAAGCCCGTAGGCTTCCGCCAGCAGGTACCAGACATATTCATCGTTAGGTCGTTTAACACTTAGTCTGGTCAACACCTCCAGCGCTGCGTGTGGTTTGCGTGCGGCAAGAAGTGTCTGCGCGTAACTGGCGGATAAAGGGTAGTTGTTGGGTGACACTTCCAAAGCTTCCTCCAAAAGGTCGAGCGCAATTTCCGGTTGCTGGGCACTGGTGTAGATCGCAGCCTCTGCTATTCGAAAGGGGATATTCAATGGGTGTTGTTCACGAAGCTCCCGAATATGTGTGCGGGCTTTGTCGAAGGCTAATGAATTGGTAAGCGAGATGACCAGGCCATACTGGTTTGCAGTTTTTTGGATGGCATTACTGCTTTCCTTAAATGCGGCTTCGAAATGCTTTATCTCCTTTGGCTGGTTCCCGCTGGTGACCACACGAGCGCGGACGCGCATCAATTGATACTCCAGGTTGGCAGGGAATTGCTTTTTGGGGTAATTCTGGGTTTGGTTATAGGAATCCGCTACCCGGTCATTGGTTACAGGGTGGCTTCGCAGGAACTCCGGGATATTGTTACCTGTGCTGTAACGGCTGGCGCGCTGCAATCGCTCGAACATATAAGCCATAGCTCGTGGGTCCATGCTGGCTTCATCCAGAGTATAAATACCGATTCTGTCAGCTTCTGCTTCTCGTTCGCGGGAATACTTGAGGGACTGGTTTTGTGCCAGCCCTTGGCTTCCGGTGAATGCCGCAAGCGCAGCATCCCCACCAGCAGTTGCTGCAAGAATGACCCCGGCCAGCAAACCGGCAATGTTAATGGCTGCGCTTTTTTTACCCTCGGCCACTCTTCTGGCGAAGTGGCGCTGACTCAGGTGAGCCAGTTCGTGGGAGAGGATCGCCGACATTTCATGTTCCGTTTGCGCGTAGCGAAACAGGCCGTGGTGAACACCTACTATCCCGCCCGGCGCCGCGAAAGCGTTCAGCGACCCATTCCGAATAATCACAATGTCGAGTCGGCGATCTTCAAGTTGGCTGTGTGAGGCAAGGCGATAGATGAGATGCTCTAAAAAGTCCTGGAGGACGGGGTCATCCAGTGTAGGTGCCTGGGCCCTGATCGAGCGCAAAAACTGTTGTCCGAGCCGGCGCTCCTGCTCGAGCGAAATAATGCCTGAAGTGCTGTCCCCGAACGTCGGCAGGTCCTGGTTGGCTGACAAGGTCAGGCACCAGAGGATGCTACTCAGGATTAGAGAAATACGAATCATTTTTCAGGTTCAGGTTAGGGTGAGCCAGCTTATTTGGACAGATTATCTCACTTTACGTTCAGATCTTCGCCTATAGAGGGTCAAGGGTCGGTCAGATTCCGTTATAATCCCTTCCATGAATATTGATCAAAAGCTGGACGCCTGTGGATTGACCTGTCCGTTGCCGTTGCTGAAAGCAAAACAAGCGCTAAACGGTCTTGATAGCGGTCTGGTGCTCGAGGTTGTCTGTACAGACCCCGGATCTGTCCGAGACTTTGAGGTGTTTGCCAAACAAAGTGGCAACGAGTTGTTGCGACAGGAAGAATCTGACGGCCAATATACTCACTGGCTGAAGAAAGCCTGAGTTAATTGCCGAAATCGCCGAGCTTGTGAAGCTATTCGCACGTCAGTAATATGAGCCACTTTTCCTAAAGGCCACTACCATGATCATCGGAAGTATCGTCGCCCTGGTCACCCCCATGCACGCAGATGGTGAGATCGACTGGGCGAAACTTGGTGACCTGCTCGAGTGGCATATTGAACAGGGGACGGCGGCAATAGTGCCTGTGGGCACGACCGGTGAGTCTTCGACCGTTACAGTCGATGAACATTGCCAAATTGTTAAGTTCGCCGTTGATACGGTTGCCGGGCGGGTTCCCATCATTGCAGGCACTGGCGGTAATTCCACAGCGGAAGCGATCGAGTTAACGTCTTCAGCGAAGGCGCTAGGTGCTGATGCCTGCCTTCTGGTGACACCCTATTACAACAAACCTACTCAGGAAGGCTTGTTTCGTCACTACGAAGCCATTGCCCAGGCAGTTGAGCTGCCGCAGTTTCTTTACAATGTTCCTGGCCGAACTGCCTGCGATATGTTGCCGGAAACGGTTGCCCGCCTGGCTGAAGTTCCTCAGGTTATTGGCATTAAAGAGGCAACTGGTGACCTTAAACGTGGGCAACAAATTCGTGAGCTGTGCGACATTCCGATTTACTCGGGAGACGATGCGACGTCCTGTGACCTGATGCTGGAAGGCGCCAGAGGTACGATCAGCGTGACGGCCAATATCGCGCCGGCTAAATTGTCTGCGATGGCTGTCGCCGCGGTAAATGGTGATGCAGAAACCTCGAAGGCAATTGACGAAGAATTGCAGGGATTGCACGAGAAATTGTTTCTTGAGTCGAATCCTATTCCCGTTAAATGGGCGCTGTCCCAAATGGGTAGAATAGAGGCAGGCATCAGGTTACCGATGACGCCTTTTTCGGAAAAATATCATGTTGAGCTACGTGCAGCGATGCACCATGCGGGGGTAATTAATTGATCGTTCGTGGATTGTTGGTATGTGGGGTGTTGCTACTCGGTGGTTGCGGTTGGCTTGGCTGGTTTGGCAAGAGCGATGAACAACTGACGCTTGAGACGGGATCCAGTGCCCCAACGGAAATACCTGTAAGCCTGGACAAGCCTCCTTTTAATGACCAGATGCCTATTCCCCAGGTGGTCGACTACAGGGGGCTGGCTGACAAAGAGATTGAGCTGAGGCTTCCTGATGCACTGAGCACGTCCTTTGGTGTAGAGCAGATTGTGATCCGAAAGCTGGGTGAGTCCAGGTGGGTATTCCTCGACCTGCCCACCGCGACGATATGGCCCCAGGTAGTCCTTTTCTGGGAAGAAAACCATCTGCCAGTGGAGCAGCTGGATCCAAGAAACGGCACCCTGGAAACAGCGTGGATCATTGGTACCAGTGGCAACCCTGATGAGATTTACGAGAGCCTGACCACTGGCTCAGCTTGGGGTGAGCAATCCATGGCCCAGCAGTACAAGTTTTTTGTGCGAGTTGAGCCAGGGGTCAGGGCCTCCAGCACAGAACTTTATATCGAGCAGGCAGAGCGTCCTCTGGGTGGATTTGATCCCGATGACCGGACCGATTGGGATGGCCAATCGGATAATCCTGAACTTGAAGGAAAGATGCTGACTACACTGGCTTACTACCTGGGTGACCGGGTTGCGCAGGGACCGAGTGTGTCGTTACTGGCCGCCGGCCTGCAGGAAAGCAAGGCGTTCCTGGTGGCCGAGCCTGAGGGTATGGTCCTGAAATACAAACTCGACTTCGATCGGGCCTGGGCAACGGTTGGGGCTGCGCTTGAAGATGCCCGAATTGATGTAGAGGACCTGGACCGTACTTCTGCTATCTATTACGTCTACTACAGCTCTCGCCATGATCCTGATCCGGGATTCTTTTCAAAGATTTTTGGTGGCGGCGATGGTAAAGAAGATGCTGATCCAGGACACAGGTTCACGGTTCAGCTGGAGTCAGAAGGTGAAGAAATCAGAGTTACTGTTGGCGTTGCCAGCGAACTTGCGGCGTCGGAGACCGACAGTCTGATCCTGAAAGAGCGGTTACTAAAGCTGATCAAGGAATACTCCACCTAGTGATTCAGGACCAGAGCGTATGCCAGTGAGATTCGCTTCCCTGGGAAGTGGCAGCAAGGGTAACGCGACCCTGATAGATAACGGCAGTACCTGCGTGGTCATCGATCTTGGCTTCACCATTAAGGAAACTGTCAGAAGACTCTCTCGCTTGGGTTTGATGCCCCAAGACGTCGATGCCATTCTGGTGACCCATGAGCATGCAGACCATATCCACGGTGTTGCCGGTTTTGCCAGAAAATTTGGCACACCGGTTTACCTGACACCAGGTACTTACCAGCACAAAAAAATGGGTGAGTTGCCGGTTTTGAACAAGATCAATTGTCACAGTCCATTTGAAGTCGGTTCACTCACTATCACTCCGGTTGCAGTACCTCATGATGCCAAAGAACCGTGTCAGTATCTTGTTACCGCGAATGAGATAACAGTTGGAGTGCTGACGGACCTCGGCCATATCACGCCGCACGTCAGAGAAACGTATCGTGAATGTGATGCGTTGTTGCTCGAATGCAACCACGACGTGGTGATGCTCCAGGATGGGCCTTACCCTTATCAGTTGAAGCAAAGGGTGGGCGGTGACTATGGCCACCTGAATAATGTACAGGCTGCAGAACTGTTGGATACCCTCAATCTTGAGCGGCTGCGTCACCTGGTCATTTCTCACATCTCGGGGAAAAATAACCTACCCAATCTGGCACAGGATGCCGTACAGCCCTTGTTATCAGGGTGGTCTGGCTCGCTGGTGGTCGCCAGCCAGGAAGAAGGCTTTGGCTGGATCTCTTTGGACTAATCTTGAAAAAGGCTTGAATGCTGTGTTTTTATACAGTACTGTATGAATCAACAGTAAATCTGGATGTGCATACCGCTAGCAATGAATGATTAGAGGCTAGCGACGAGAGGCTGGCAACTAGAGGCTGGTAATCAGGCACACCGGGCAGGTCAATTGAGGAGATTGTAATGAGAGTAAGACATATCAGGTCGCTGGACATCTGGCTGATGAGCAAGGGCAATCGCGTGCTGTATCGTGGCAAGGAGAATCCCTGGCGATCAACCAGAATCATGCAAAGTGCGCTGCGCCGTGAAGGTGTTCAAAGCGCGGCGTAAAGTCTTAAAAATATTGACCTTTCTTAACCTGAATCCCGTCTTCTGTTAGGCTAGCCGTTTTTCGGAGAAGCATCGGTGAGCATCGACTCGTATACCGTAGAAATCAACGCCCAGAATTTTCAATCTGAGGTCGGGGAAAAGTCCCAGCAGGTTCCAGTATTGCTGGAGTTCTATGCGGAAGGTGCAGAGCAGTGCGCACCTACAACTGCCCTGCTTCAAAAACTGGTCGTCGAGTACCAGGGTAAGTTTTTACTGGCACGGGTTGATATTCAGCAAAACCAGCAGCTTGTTCAACAGTTGCAGGTTCGGGCGCTACCGAGTGTCAAGATTATCTTCCAGGGCCAGATGGCAGGCGACTTCGAAGGTCCCACAGAGGAGCAACAGCTCCGTGAGGCGTTGGATCAGTTAACCATGAGCCCTATGGATCGCGTTCGCGATCAGATTGATCTTCTGCTTGAACAGGGTGACCGTGGACAAGCGATCCAGATGTTGCAGCAGGTCATTGCCGAAGAGCCAGCAAATTTCGGTTTACATGTGGAGCTCTGTGACCTTCTTATTATGGAAGGCCAGGTTGATGACGCACGCAAAGTACTGGAGGGTATTCCGGCTGATGCCGAGGGTATCGACAAACCTAAAAGCCGTCTCGAGTTTATCGAGCTGGCCGGTGACCTGGGAACACTCGATGAGCAGCGGGCAAAAGCAGAAGTTGACCCGGCTGATCTCCAGGCCAGATTTGATTATGCGATTAAGCTGATTGTGAATGACCAGGTTGAAACCGGGCTGGAGGCGCTTCTTGCGATTCTCCAGGTAGATAAAACCTGGGGTGAAGAGAAAGCAAGGCTCACCATGATTAAGGTGTTTAATATGCTGGGTAAAGGCAATGAGCTCGCCACGAGCTACAGAAGGAAAATGTTCACATACTTGCATTAAGTGGGCGTCGCCAACTTAATGCAAGTCCGTTTTAGCACTAACTACTCAGGGCAAGTACCCTGAACAGTTAGCGCTGGACGGTAATCTCAGATTTTCTGAGGTCTTCGCATTTGCCAAGCCTGCAATCGGTGACTTCTCCCACTCTTCATGCCCGCCAAATCTGTAAACCCATACAGTATCTGCTAAACTTCCAGTGGTAAGTTATTGAAATAAGGCGTGTGTTAAATGACACCAGAGCTCGCTGCGGCTTTCCTAACAGGTTGTTTCCTCTCAGCCATTTTCACTTACTTCCTGGTATCAAGGTTTGAGAAGGGATCCGCGACAGAAAAAGCAGACGCCATAGGCAGCCAGCTTGCCGAGGGCCTAAGAGAATTGACCGAGCAGCAGGTTCTAAACGCTTCCTTGCTCGAGCGACTTGAGGGCAGGGAGGCGAGGATAGGCCAACTTGAACTGCTGGTTTCGAATCTCAATGGAACACTAGAGCAGGAACGAACTAACCTCATCTCAACCCGCGACCAAATCTCACGGCTCGAAACCACCCTGAGTGAGCAACAGCAACAGGCAGAAGAAAAACTCACCCTCCTTAAGGACGCGAAAGAATCCCTTCACGATGGGTTTAAAAACCTGGCCAACGAGATTTTTGAATCGAAACAGAAGGAATTCAAAGCCCAGAGTAAGGAACAGCTCAGCGGCGTGCTGGATCCATTGCATGAAAGAATAAAATCCTTCGAAAAGCGAGTTGAACAGACTTACAGCGATGAAGCCAAAGAGCGTTTCTCGCTCGTCAAGGAAGTGAAGAACCTGCAGGAACTTAATAGCAGGATTGCCCAGGATGCAGTTAATTTAACCAATGCCCTTAAAGGCGAGAGCAAGACCCAGGGAATTTGGGGTGAAATGGTGCTTGAGAAAGTGCTGGAAAATTCCGGTTTAGTAAAAGGCCGGGAGTATGAAACCCAGGTGTCGCTCAAACAGGATGACGGTAAGAGATACCAGCCTGATGCCATTGTGCGTCTTCCCGAAGGGAAAGACGTAGTCGTGGACTCCAAGGTCTCGCTCACCGCATATGAACGTTACTGCTCGGCGGAAGATGAGATAGAGAGGAAAGGGGCTCTGAAGGCACACACACAATCAATCAGGTCGCATATCAAAGAACTGGCGGCTAAGGACTACCAAAAACTTGAAGGGATCCGAACGCTGGATTATGTTTTGTTGTTTGTGCCAATTGAGTCTGCCTTCTCGGTGGCAACTCAGGAAGATACTGCGCTTTATTCGGATGCTCTTTCCAGGCATATCGTCATCGTTACGCCATCGACATTGCTGGCTACGCTCCGTACGATTCAGAATATGTGGCGCGTCGAGCAACAGAATAAGAACGCAGAAGAAATCGCAGACAGGGCTGGCAAGCTATATGACAAGTTCGTCAGCTTTGTAGCTGACCTAGAACTGATCGGCAGCAGGCTTGAATCCACGCAGGGAGCCTACCAGGACGCATACAACAAGCTCGGCAGTGGCCGGGGTAATCTGGTAAAACGCGCAGAAGATATGAAAGCACTGGGCGCGAAGGTTAGTAAATCGTTACCCCGTAACCTGGTTGAAATGCCAGAACGCGAGACTCCTCGGTCTATTTCATCGGTCGACAGCCAGGAAATCCGTACATAACCTGGCAATGCCGGGGGAGTCGCTATCGCTTTCAAACGGTGTTAGTTGAAAACAATTTAAGTTGAAAGAAAAGTCTGAGGAAAATAATGTCTGAGAAAAACAATCACGCCTATTGGCAGGCAAACCTGCGGTTGATGCTTGTATTGCTGGTCATCTGGTTCAGTGTCTCCTTTCTGGCGGGCATCATCTTTGTAGATTTCCTCAACCAGTTTCGTCTGTATGGTTACAAGCTTGGCTTCTGGTTTTCGCAACAAGGTGCTATCTACTTTTTCGTTCTGCTGATTTTTGTCTACTCGTGGCGTATGAATGCCCTGGACAAAAAATTCGGCGTAGACGAGGAGTAGCTGATGTCTGCACAATTGCTCACTTACCTGTTTGTCGGGGCTTCGTTCACACTTTATATCGGTATTGCCATCTGGAGCCGCTCGTCGTCCACCAAAGAGTTTTATGTGGCTGGTGGTCATGTTAGCCCCATTGCAAACGGGGCTGCGACTGCTGCGGATTGGATGTCCGCTGCTTCATTTCTTTCAATGGCCGGGATTATTGCATTTGAGGGCGCCGATGGTGCCAGGTACCTGATGGGCTGGACAGGTGGCTACGTATTACTCGCATTGTTGTTGGCACCTTACCTTAGGAAATTCTCTAAATTCACGGTGCCTGACTTTGTAGGAGATCGTTATTACTCACAGACCGCTCGGCTTGTTGCGGTGGTGTGTGTTATTTTTATCTCGTTTACCTATGTCGCGGGGCAAATGAGAGGGGTTGGAATAGTGTTCAGCCGCTTTCTTGAAGTGGACATCAATACCGGTGTTATCATCGGCATGGGCATCGTTTTTTTCTACGCTGTACTGGGTGGCATGAAGGGCATCACCTATACGCAGGTGGCTCAATACTGTGTGTTGATTTTTGCCTATCTGGTGCCTGCCATTTATATCTCTATCGCCCTGACGGGTAATCCGCTACCAATGTTTGGCCTGGGTTCTACGATGGTCGATGGCAGTGGTGTTTACCTGCTGGACAAGCTCGATGGCCTGACCACTGAACTGGGTATGGCCGCGTTTACTTCAGGCAACAAATCCACAATCGATATGCTGTTTATTACGGCAGCCTTAATGGCAGGAACCGCGGGGTTACCCCACGTGATTGTTCGATTCTTTACCGTACCTAAGGTCAGGGATGCCCGTATTTCGGCGGGATACGCCCTGGTATTCATTGCGTTGCTTTATACGACTGCACCTGCGGTCGCAGCCTTTGCCCGAATGAACATTATTAACAATGTCGATGGTATGACCTACGAGGATGCCCCGTCATGGTTTAGTAAATGGGAAGACTCGGGGCTAATTGCCTGGCGTGACAAGAATGACGATGGTGTGGTCCAGTATCGGGGTGGCAATGCGTTGCAGCCGTCGAAACCTGCCTTTACCGGTGAACGCGGAAGCAGTGGCGAACGGTTACTTGGAAACAGCAGTTCAGCCAGCGAAAACGAGTTATACATAGACCGCGATATTATTGTGCTGGCTCATCCGGAAATTGCGCAGTTACCGAATTGGGTGATTGCCCTGGTCGCAGCGGGAGGACTTGCTGCGGCGTTATCAACGGCGGCCGGATTACTCCTTGTTATTTCCTCCGCGGTATCTCATGACCTGCTTAAAAAGACATTCAAGCCGGAGATCACTGAACGTCAGGAGCTCCTGTTTGCTCGAATTGCCGCTGCAGTAGCGATAGGTATCGCCGGTTTGTTTGGCATTTATCCTCCGGGGTTCGTTGCCGAGGTTGTGGCGTTCGCCTTCGGGTTGGCCGCAGCGAGTTTTTTCCCGGTGCTGCTGCTTGGCATCTTCTATAAGAGAATGAATAAAGAAGCAGCCATTACAGGCATGATTACGGGCCTTGTGTTCACCTTTGCTTATATCGCTTATTTCAAATTTGTTAGTCCTGCGGATAACAATCCAGATCATTGGTGGTTTGGCATATCTCCTGAAGGCATTGGAACGCTGGGGATGCTGGCTAACTTTGTGGTGTCGCTGATTGTTTGCAGGTTTACACCGCCACCACCCGCCGAGATTCAGGCGCTGGTTGAAAATATCAGGGTGCCCTCTTAGGAGAGTCTTGTTAAGCGTTATTGTTGATCTTTTGCGACAGCGGTGTTCCCATAACAAATCATCCCCAACCATTTTATGACAAGAAGGCCAGATCATGATTGAAGCAGATAATCTGATCAGTCAGTACGAGAGTGAAGGCATAAATCGCGTAAAGCTAGGATTTACGGATATCGATGGTGTGCTTCGCGGCAAGTACATCAGTCTTGATAAATTCAAGAGTATCGCCGCGGGTACAGCAGGATTTTGTGACTGCGTCCTGGGCTGGGACATGAACGACCAGCTTTACGACAACGCGAAATACACAGGTTGGCATACCGCTTTTCCGGATGCGGCGTTTCGTGTCGATCTGGCGACCGAAAGGCGCCTGCAGGATGAGAATAACCTGCCATTCTTCCTGGTTGAGTTTGTCGCCGACGATGGCGGCCTGCACCCGATATGCCCTCGTAGTAGATTGAAGCACATCCTGGGCGTTGCGGAGTCAATGGGCTACCTTCCAAAGCTTGCCTTCGAGTACGAGTTCTTTATTTTTAATGAGACGGCCCAGTCTGTGCGAGAGAAAAATTATACGGATCTGGTGCCGTTGTCTCCCGGGAATTTTGGCTACTCTGTTCTAAGAACCATGACCTTGTCAGATCTCTTTAATGAGTTTATGGATTATTGTCTGGCACATAATTTTCCGCTTGAAGGATTGCACTGTGAAACAGGGCCGGGCGTATGGGAGGCGGCCATTGCTGTTGATGATGCGCTTGCTGCCGCTGATAAGGCTGTCCTGTTCAAGACCTTTGCCAAAGCCTTCTTCCAGAAAAGGGGCATGATTGCGACTTTTATGGCTAAGTGGTCTATGGATTATCCAGGCCAAAGTGGTCACGTTCACCAGTCGCTGCTGTCAACGGAAGACGGCAGGAATGTTTTCTTCGATGCAAACGAACCTCATTCAATGAGCGCGACCATGCACCATTATGTTGGTGGGCTTCGCCATCACATGAGACCTTTACTCGCCGTGACCTCCCCAACGATTAACAGTTATACGAGGCTTGTTAAGGGTGCCTGGGCGCCTACTGCGGCGACCTGGGGGGTCGAGAACAGAACGACTGCCCTGCGTGTCATTGAGGGATCTGATAAGTCTCAGAGGGTAGAGTTTCGCGTTGGTTCTGCGGATGCAAACCCTTACCTGGTTGCAGCAGCAAACCTGGCCGCGGGCCTAACAGGCATTTCCGAGAAGCTGGACCCCGGTGAAGCGGCGGTTGGCAACGCCTATGAGTTGCAAAGTGAGTTACCGCAGGACTACCAGTTGTGCGGCAATTTGCGAGACGCCAATCGCGAATTTGTGAATTCAGAGGTTGCCACTCAAATGTTTGGCGATACTTTTGTGGCGCATTACGCAGCCTCCCGTGATTGGGAAGTTCGCGAGTACGAACGCGCTGTAAACGACTGGCAGCTTCGCCGATACTTTGAAATCATATAAAGGAAGCGCGGTTCGATAATGAGAATAGGCATACTTCAGGCAGACGCTGTGATCGAGCAGTTTCAATCCGTGCACGGGAATTATCCGGGCATGATTGCAGGCATCTTGGGTAGTGCAGCAACCGAATTGAATTTGGATGTAGAGTTCCGGAACTACGACGTCGAACATGGAATCTATCCCGATGCTACTGATGAATGCGACGCTTATGTCATCACCGGTAGCAAAAAAAGTGTTTATGACGATGAGCCTTGGATAGCGGCGCTAAAAGAATACACTTGTGAATTGCATCAGGAAGAAAAGAAATTAGTTGGACTGTGTTTTGGTCATCAGTTAGTCGCAGAGGCCCTGGGGGGTAAAACGCTCGGCGCAGACGTAGGTTGGTGTGTCGGTATCCATGAAAGTGAAGTAATCGAATCCCAATGGTTCATGAGCGACGACGAGTTGGATCCCTTTACGCTGATCGTGTCCCATAAGGATCAGGTGGTTCAGCTGCCGAAAGGCGCTCAATTGTTGGCATCGGCAAAGCAGTGCCCGAACAGTATGTATTGCGTAGGCGATCATATACTGACTATGCAAGGCCATCCCGAATTCACGCGAGAATATTCAAGAGATCTGATGGAAATGCGGCGGGAAATACTCGGTGTCGAAACCTACAGTAAGGGCGTTGCGTCGCTGGCTAAACCTTTGAAGAAGAATATTATTGCGCGATGGATCATTCGCTTCATGAAAGGTAAACCTGCGACTGAATAATCTTTATAATCCTGCCTTTTTTACCAGATAAGCGGCAGGCACACTATGAGTTGGCAATCACGATTTAAAGAGATAATTTCCAATAAGATATTTGAGTTTTTCATTATCTTTATCATTATCGCTTCTGCGCTGACCATTGGTGTCAAGACCTACGACATCACGCCGTTCTGGCTGTCAGTTTTGGAAGTTGCCGATATAGGTATCACTGTGATCTTTGTTATTGAGATCAGCGTGCGGTTTCTGGCAACCCATCCACGATCGAATTTCTTCAAAAACGGCTGGAATATCTTTGATACCCTGATCGTCATCGTCAGTCTGATACCAATAGACAATAGCGATATGGCGCTGGTGGCGAGGCTGATTCGGGTATTCCGTGTACTTCGTATGATCAGTATCATCCCGGAGCTGCGAATCCTGCTTAATTCGCTGTTGAAGGTATTGCCCAGGCTTGGTTACGTCGTGGCGTTGATGTTTATCATTTTTTATATTTATGCGGCCATAGGTAGCCTGATCTTTGAGGACATCAACCCGATACTATGGGGTGATATCAGTATCGCGATGCTCACCCTGTTCAGGGTAATGACGCTTGAGGACTGGACGGACGTGATGTACGAAACAATGGCCATATACCCAATGTCGTGGACTTTCTATGTTTCATTTATATTCCTGACGGCGTTCGCTTTCCTGAATATGCTCATTGGGATTGTCGTCAATGTACTTGATGAGGAACACCAGAAAGAAAGGGATGAAGACCCGGACATCCTTCATCTGGAAGATGTTTACGCAGAGGTCAAAGCGTTGCGGGCGCTGATTGAAAAGCAGCAACGGGATAATCCTGGCTCAGGGCCATAGCCAAGCCGCACCCCGGACACCAGAAGAGTCTCCATGCTGAGCCTTAACGATGCGCGTGCCAACATGATCTGAGAAAACATACTTCCCGAGCCGGGAGTGCACTTCCTGATAGAGCCTGCCGATATTGGATACTCCGCCACCAAGTACAATGGTGTCCGGATCCAGTATGTTGATCACACCAGCGAGAGCTCCCGCGAGTTGTTCAAAGTACCCGTCCAGTACCTGTCTTGCCATTGATTCACCGCTGACATCCAGCGTTGCGATCTCAAGGGCGGAAAGCGTTTCCCGCGAATGAGTTGCATAAGTTTTTGAGAGTCCTGGACCAGAGATCCAGGTTTCGACACAATCCAGGCTGCCGCAGAAACATTCCCTGCCGCGTTTGAGATCTTCCAGCTCCGGCATTGTATTATGGCCCCATTCGCCACTGATCCCACTCGGGCCTTGTACCAGTTTGCCATTAACGACAATTCCACCCCCTACGCCGGTCCCGAGAATAACGCCAAAGACGACAGGGCTGTCTTTCCCTGCGCCATCAGAAGCCTCGGAAAGGGCAAAGCAATTTGCATCGTTAGCTAATCTTACGGCGCGATCCAGGTGTTGCTCCAGATCACCCAGTAGGTGTTTGCCATTAAGGCAGGTGCTGTTGGAGTTTCGCATCACGGGTGACAGGGGAGACACAGACCCCGGCGTGCCAATACCAATCGGCAGATGCTTGTCGTCAGTTAACAGTGCGATGAGTGCCGAAATTGCGTCCAGAATACCTGGGTAATCTTCCTGCGGAGTTGGGAGTCGCTCTCTGCGTTTTATGTCGCCGGCCGAGTCCAGCAGAACACCTTCTATTTTAGTGCCTCCCAGATCAATACCAATACGGTTAGATGCCTGTTTCAAGTCGCAGCACTTCATTGTTTAAAGCGCCATTATACCCCGCTAATCAGCGTCTGGATCACCCTGGGGTGATCTCGTCGTAGTGTGTGGGTTCGTCTTCAAGAATCAGGTAGGCCAGGCCGTAAGCAATCAGGACACTTGGGGCGTGAATGAGCAGACCAATGACTGCGGCTAATCTTACCCAGAAGTGGGGGATGTCAAGATACCTTGCAACTCCAGAGCAAACTCCAGCGAGTTTCCTGTGGTCGGCATTAAGATAAATTTCCTGTCTGTCATTAAATATGTCTTTCATTTTGCTACTTCCTGCTGTGGACGAACGGATTGTTACTGATAAAGCATTCATTAGTCGTCATGCTGCGCTAGTGGTACCTCACGAAAATCAGGTTCTTGTCGGTCGTTGTATCAGTTCGAAAGTCGTTACCATCTGCTGAATAGTCATACCGGAACGAATATGATTCTCCGCAAATATGCCAGGTAAAACGACGAACGTGGTCAGTAGCGTCGCTGAGATCCAGTTCATCATGGGCCTGAAATGTTATGCGGCTGTAGTCATGTTGGCTCCAATGTTGTTCAACTTACTGTCAGTCAGTCGCTGACTGCTTAACGCTTTATGTAGTCCTTGGCTTATCTAGCTCACTTTCCATGCCAACTTTTACTTATGCTGCTAACCACTTGAATATTATAAAAAATAATCATTATGTGGTTCGAATGGCGATGGCCTCTGGGGGGTAAATTGAATCAAATCTACGAAAGAATAGTGAAACTCACCAATCGCCTCAGGCATGGCTTTGTGGGTGTATACTTTGCGGCCTACACATCAGTTTATTGACGGTAATTGAATGAATGGAGCGATGAGTTTGCTTAAGACGTTGACCAACAATGGTGTTGACGTATGTTTTACCAATCCCGGGACTTCCGAAATGCATATGGTTGCAGCTATAGGACAAACCGGAGGAATGCGGTCGATATTGAGTTTGTTCGAAGGTGTTTGTACAGGGGCCGCCGATGGCTATGGGCGTATTGCAGGCAAGCCGGCCTGTACCCTGTTGCACCTTGGTCCTGGTTTGTCTAACGGTTCAGCTAATCTGCACAATGCCAGGAAAGCTAATTCGCCGGTGATCAATCTCATTGGGGATCATGCAACTTACCATAAGAAATATGATGCGCCGCTTAACTCGGATGTTATTGGGCTGGCAAAGCCTGTTTCGCACTGGGTTAGAAGTGTTGCTGATGCTGTTTCTTTGCCTGGTGATGCGGCAGATGCAGTCGTTGCTGCAAATGTAAAACCGGGACAGATAGCGACCCTGATCGTGCCAGCTGATTGCGCCTGGGATGAATCGGTTGAACCTATTGCTGAAAGGGAAATGCCGGCGGCGCCTCGAGTAACTGAGCTTTCGATCACTAAAGCGTCTGAAATGCTTGGTAATGGCAAGCCGACCGTAATCCTGATGTCAAACCTTGCCCTGACAGAACAATCGCTTCGATTCGCGGACCAGGTAGCGCAGTATTCAAACGCCCGGGTGTTTTGCGATACGTTTACTTCAAGGTTGCCGCGGGGTGAAGGCCGCTGCAGTGTAGAGCGCCTTGCATACTTTGCCGAGCAGGCGACTGTACAGATTGCTCACGCTGAGCAACTGATTACGGTTGGCACCAAAGCACCTATTGGGTTTTTTGCGTATCCGGGCAAGGTCAGTGAGTTCTATCCGGAGGGGTGTGAGATTCATTGCCTGGCGGATGTGCATGAAGATGCTGAAGCTGCACTTCAAGGGTTGGTGGCCGAACTGGGCGCACAAAACCAGACCTTAAGGCTGAACCCGCTTAAGCATCCTGGCTTGTCGAGAGGTGAAATCAGCCCAGAAAGTATTGCTCGAGCGTTTTCGGAGTTCCTGCCCACGGATGCGATTGTAGTGGATGAAAGTGCAACCGCTGGTTTTTTAACCTACCCGTTAACTGAAACAGCAGAACCCCACGACTGGTTGTCGCTGACTGGGGGGTCGATCGGTTACGGCTTACCGGCATCAATCGGTGCGGCAGTTGCGAGACCGCAGGCCAAGGTTGTGTGTCTGCATGGTGATGGTGGTGCCATGTATACGATCCAGTCCTTGTGGACGATGGCGAGAGAGCAGCTCGACATCTGTATTGTCATTTTTGCTAACCGCAAGTACCAGATTCTTCAAATAGAGCTGGCCAGGGTTGGCGCTCAGTCGATGAACAAGAAAACCCTCGATATGCTGGACCTGTCCAACCCGGATCTTGATTTTGTTGGTCTGGCTAACAGCATGGGCGTGGCCGGATACAAGGCAACTACGGCGAATGAGTTCAACCTGATGTTTGAGCGTGCCATGAAAGAGCCAGGCCCAAGATTGATTGAAGCAATACTGGATGTTGATGTGTCGGGGTTGGGCTAGTTGATTAGCCGCCGAACTCTGATGACAATTTCGGAGCAACGTGAGTAATCTCGACAAACTTCGCGCACTTTCCTTCTCTGAATTTCTGATGCTGGTGGTGTCGGTGTTGACCCTTCCTGTTGTGTCAGTGCTGCTGAAACTTCGAGGGTTCCGCAAAACAGAACGATTCATGGCGCTGTTTAGTCTCCTGGGTATTCAGCCAGGAAGCGTCGCCGGTAAGGGTTGACCAGGCCGCAAGAATGGTCAGCATTGCCGCTGTTCGAGGCCCCTACAAGGCGCGATGTCTTGAACAGGCGATTACAGTCTGGTGGATGCTGGGAGTAATGGGAATAAGCAGCACGATTAGGGCGGGGGATATACAAATCCGGCCGATCGGTTGAAGCACATGCCTGGGTGCTTCATGAGGGGAAAATTGTGATCGGCCAAATGAATGAGAGAAAGAATTTACGCCACTACTTGATGTCAATATCGTAGTTGCCTGTTATTTGGCACGAAAGTCCCGGAATGGGTGCTGAGTGATCTTCGGGAGGCACCTGGTCAACTCTCGATGAATAGCCTTGAAAGCCAAGTGTCAAGTGAGTGGCAGAGTTTTTGCGCGGTAGATGGGTTCAGGAAGTTCGGCTTCATCAAACAACAACTCTTTCCGGATGCCGCTTATGTGCGTGCCAGGTATGAAAGTACGCCAGTGCTATTGGCCTACCTGAAACGACTTTTTCCAGGGTTAATTGAAAGGCTAAGTTGAAGCCGTGCTGATCTTTGCAGCCAATAATATAGCAGTCCAAACTGCTTCCACCCGGTGTTGAAACCCGGTGTTGAAATCTGATGGTTAAGCCCTGTGCCGGCGGTCAAAGAGTCCGTAATGACTCTTCAAATGCCGCCAACTGCTGGGGTTCAACCTCTGAGATCAATGGCTTTGCCTTGCTATAACATTGCAGAGGTTGAATCTTGCCAGTGTAGTTCCATCAGGAATTCGAGGTAGGCACCTCATTAAAGGGTATGCCCTTATCGACCCTAATATCCTGAGGCAAGCCCAGGACTCGTTCGGCGATGATATTGGCCATGATTTCATCCGTTCCACCTGCGATGCGTAAACCGGGTGAAGCCATGTAGGTTGCCTGGAACATGCCTGCCGCGTCGGACAGTTCCGGGTCCCAGATCGCGCCACCTGATTCCAGCAGGTCCAGTGCGAAAGAAGCCATATCCTGTTGTTTTGGCGCACCAACCAGTTTGCCGATTGAGTTTTCAGGCCCAGGAATTTCGCCCCGAGACAGTGCGGTCATCGATCGATAACCATTGAACTTAAGGCCGGACTCTTGCGCGTACCAGGTGGCGAGTTGTGCTCGAACATTCTTGTCTTTAATGGCAGGTGCATCGTCAATGTTCACCCTTGTTGCAAGATCGAAGACCGAATCGAAGTTGACACCACCGCCGCCGCCGCCGATGGAAGCACGCTCGTTCATCAGGGTAGTGAGTGCCACCTGCCAGCCTTGGCCAACAGCACCCAGGCGTTGGGCATCGGAGACGCGGACGTCAGTGAAGTAGACCTCGTTGAAGTTCGCGCCGCCGGAAATCTGTCTGATTGGCTTCACTTCGATACCTGCCGATTTCATATCGATGAAAAAGTAAGTCAGTCCCTGGTGTTTAGGCGCAGTGGGGTCCGTTCGAAGTACCAGGACACCGTAATCTGAATAGTGTGCGCCTGAAGTCCAGATCTTCTGGCCATTGATGATCCAGTCGTCGCCATCTTTTTCTGCTCTTGTGCGAAGTGCAGCGAGGTCTGAACCGCCTGCAGGTTCACTAAATAGCTGGCACCAGACGTCCTCGCCACTGGCGAGTTTCGGTATGTAGTTTTTATTTTGTTCGTCCGTCGCCCAGGCCATCATGGTTGGGGCGCACATACCGTGACCGATACCAAAAACACTGTCAGGCGTATCAAAATTCGATTCTTCCTGATTCCAGATCACCTGGTCAATGGCGCTTGCATCACGTCCTCCATGCTCCTTTGGCCAGCGAATACATGCCCAACCCGCATCATATTTTCGTTTCTGCCAGAGCTTCGCTCGGCCAATATAGTCCAGGCCTTTCAGTTCGTCTGATGTCGGAATGTTTGCTGATAGCCAGGTTCTGACTTCCTCTCTAAATGTCGCTTCTACCGCGGTGTCGTTAAAATCCATGTTCTTCTCCTAAAATTTTTATCCAGCAACCGTTCTCGGTTACTAAGCTGCGCGCTGCTTTTCAATGGCTGTAATAAGTTTGTCCTGCCAGGTTGCTTCGCTTCCGATATTTGTTGCGAGCAGCTTGGAGCGCCGGTATGGAAACTGGCAATCGAATTCCCAGGTGAATCCCATACCTCCGTGAGTCTGGACGTTCTCCTTGGAAGCGTAATAGTAGGCCTGAATGGCAGAAACCCTCGCCGTAGCGGCAGCAATGGGCAGCTCATCGGCATCAGTGCTGATTGCCCAGGCGCCGTAGTAACAGTTAGATCGGGCAAGGGTGTTTTTCACATAGATGTTGGCAAGCTTGTGCTTGATAGCCTGGTAGGTGGCAATCGGGCGACCGAATGCGAACCGGCCCATGGCGTATTCTTTGGCCATGTTCAGTGCAGTATCACAGCCTCCAACCTGTTCCCAGGCAAATAGCACGGCGGCGCGATTGAGTATTGATTGAACATGCGACCAGCCTTCGCCGTCATTACCCAGTAACTGTGCACCGGCAGCATTGAGGGTCAATTTTGCATGTGAGCGGCTCGGGTCAATGGTGGTGATACTTTCACGAGAAACCCCATCCTGATCGAGGTCCACTATATACAGACTTGCGCCATCTCCTTTATCCGATGTTGCGACCACAATCGCGAAGTTTGCGATATCTCCATCGGCCACAGGAATCTTTACCCCGGTGATTGATGAGCCGTCTGCTTTTGTTGTCAGTGATGCCGGGCTGGTCTGTCCTGAAGATTCGCCAAGGGCGAAACAACCGATAGAGGTCCCGGCAGCCAGGCCAGGCAAATAAGCCTGCTTTTGTTCTTCTGAACCTGCAGCCAGGATTGCCTCCGTTGCCAGGTAAACAGAAGAAGAAAAGGGGATGGGCGCAAGGGCGCGACCGAGTTCTTCCGCGATTACAGATAATTCAAGATAAGAAAGACCAAGTCCTTCGTATTCTTCCGGGATGACAGTAGCAGTCCATCCCATCTCGGCAACCTTCTTCCAAAGGTCAGCATCATATGGCTCATCTCCATCGAGGACTCTTCTGACGACTGCCATGGAACAGTTGCTGGCCAGAAAGCCCTGGGCCTGTTCTCGTAGCATGTTCTGTTCCTCTGAAAATTCAAAGTTCATGGTTTTCTCCTTTATTAAGCTTTAATTCGTACCGGCAGATCAGTGATACCGTGTATAAAGTTGGATCGAAGGTATCGGGGTTCACCCACGACCTCGATATTGTCGAAACGTTTCAGAATTTCTTCCCATAGTACGTTTAGCTGCATCTCTCCGAGGCGATTTCCGACGCAGCGGTGTATGCCAAACCCGAATGACAGGTGTTGCCTGGGGTTCATACGGTCAATGATGAACTGATTTGGTCTCTCGATAACGGATTCATCTCTATTGCCGGAAATGTACCACATGACGACCTTGTCGCCCGCAGCAATCTGTTTGCCACCGAGTTCCACGGGTTGCGTCGCGGTGCGACACATATGTGCCACCGGGCTCTGCCAGCGAATGATCTCAGGGACCATTTTTGGTATGAGTCCAGGGTTTGATTTTAGTTTCGAATATTCGTCCTGGTGTTGGTTCAATGCAAGAACTCCACCGGAAATCGAGTTCCGGGTTGTGTCATTCCCGCCGACGATTAATAAGAGCATGTTGCCCAAGAACTCGTTGGGTAGCATGTTTTTGGTCGATTCGCCATGAACCAGCGTCGAGATCAAATCTGTTCCGGGTTCCGAACTGTTCTGGCGGTCTTTCCACACGGCATCAAAATACTCAAAGCACTTCCACAATTCCTGGAAGCCTTCTTCAGGGGTTTCAAATACGTCAGGGTTGCCAAGGTTCTCAACGGTATCTGACCAGTGAATTAATTTATGCCTGTCTTCCTGGGGAACTCCGAAAATGGTGGCCAGCATCTGGCCGGTGAGTTCGACAGATACTTTCCGTACCCAGTTGAATTCTTCGTTTCTTGGTAGATTGTCCAGGATGTTGGCGGCCCGTTCCCGAATCAGTTCCTTTAGTTCCTGCAGCCGGGTGGGTGTGAACGAAGGCGCGACAACCGCTCGCTGCTCATCGTGTTTTGGCGGATCCTGCATGATGAACATGGGCAGGTGAAACATCGAGTTTTCGTCTGGATTTTCAACAGGCCGGCCTCCCATTCGAATTCCGCCGTTGTTAATGTCTGAAGAAAACACATCGTGATGGGTGTCCACATGCATGATGTCCCGATACTTGGTGACGGACCAGTAAGGCCCGGACATGCTGTCGGCGCAATAGTGCACGGGGTCTTCAGTCCGCAGGCGCTCAAAGTATGGCCAGAATTTGTCATGTTCAAATAGTGAGGGATGTGCCGGGTCCAGTTGATCCAATGAGAGGGCGTATGGATCGACATTTACATCGATCGACCATTTTGCCCGGGCTTCTGCGTTGGTTACCGGCGGTGTCTCTTCTGTATTCGGCGTGTTGTTTTCTGACATTCGATGCGCTGGATTACAATCAGGAACCCAATACTAGGGAATCTCCGTTTAAGTATCCATAGTTCCAGCAGCATTGCCTGGTGCTGTTTGACTGTAGAATCTCTAACAGGTAGCTTTCCTTCTTTCTTTTTAGTCAGGAGATGACCCTTGAATTTCGATTTTTCCGATGATGACAAGATGGTTCAGGACCAGATAAACCGGTTTCTTCGCGACAACTGCGGTTTTGGGGAGTTTCGCTCGGTACTTGAAGGAGAGGCCACTTATTCAGAAAGCGTGTGGCGTGGCCTGTCCGAGATGGGTGTGCAGGGCACCGCGATTCCTTCTGCCTATGGGGGGGTTGAAGCCGGATACCTGAGCCTTTGCCTTGCGGCGAGGGAATTGGGTGCACATCTGGCACCGGTCCCGTTTTCCTCTTCAATATACCTCGCGGCTGAGGCGATTCAAGGTGCTGGTTCAGAAGCCCAGAAAGAGGAATGGTTGCCCAAACTAGCCAGCGGACAGGTTATTGGCACGCTAGCGGTAACTGAAACTGTTCAGGAACCGGTCCCAGAGGACATCACGACGACCTTTGTGAACGGAAAATTGAATGGGACCAAGTTGGTTGTTCCTCATGGCTTGATGGCTGACGTGGTGGTGGTGCTGGCCCGGACCAATGATGGTTTGTCTCTTGTGCTTGCCCCTCTATCTGATGTGGAGCGAAGGTCGATTGACACGGTAGACCCAACCATGGGTTCTGCCACGATCACGTTTAAGGATTCGCCAGCAAAATTATTGGGCCAGCCCCATGATGGCTGGTCAGTTCTGTCTACCGTTTATAACCGGGCGGCGGTGATGTTTGCGTTTGAGCAGCTTGGGGGCGCGGAACGTGCCCTGGACATGGCGGTCGGATATGCCAAAGAACGATTTGCGTTTGGGCGACCCATAGGCTCTTTTCAGGCACTGAAACATATGATGGCCGATATGTATGTTGCCCTGAAGCTGGCGGAATCGAACTGTTACTACGCAGCGTGGGCGCTCCAGAACGACTCAGATGATTTGGCGCTCGCGGCCGCGACGGCGCGTGTTTCAGCTACCCAGGCATTCCAGCTTTGTTCACGTGACAATATTCAGGTTCATGGAGGTATGGGGTTCACCTGGGAGTATGACTGTCATCTTTATTACCGGAGATCGAATTATCTGACCTTGGTGCTCGGGGGACTTTCTGCCTGGGAAGACAAATTGGTTTCAGCGCTGCCAGATGCGGCCTGAGTGTCCTGTCTGATCATGACGGGAGCAACAAAAAATTAGGAGATAGATGATGGAATTTAGTGATACAAAAGAAGAAGCAGCATTCCGGGTCGAAATCAGGACATGGATCGATAACAACGCACCCGACTATTTATTTGAACCCCTTTCATCCAGCGGGTTTGGGTCTATTCAGATAGATGGCTTTGATCCCATGGCTGAGGCGAAGCAATGGCAGAAGACGAAAGCAGAGGCGGGTTGGGCTTGCCTTCAGTGGCCAAAAGATTACGGAGGTCGAGGCGCCACCCCAATCGAGAGTGTCATCTGGAGCCAGGAAGAGGGGGTTTATGGCCAGCTTAGCCGTATGTTTATTATTGGTCAGGGGATGTGCGCGCCGACGATGATGACGTTTGCCAGTGAAGACCAGAAACAGCGCTATCTTCCGAAGCTGGCGAGTGGTGAAGAGGTCTGGTGCCAGCTTTTCTCTGAGCCACACGGCGGTTCAGATTTGGCTGGACTTCGTACCCGGGCCGAAAAAGATGGCGATGACTGGGTCATCAATGGCCAAAAGATCTGGACGTCCGGTGCGCAGCATAGTGATTTTGGTATCCTGATTACACGAACGGATCCAGAGGTGCCGAAACATCGGGGATTGACGATGTTTTTTCTGGACATGAAGTCTGTCGGGATAGACATCCGACCGATAAAGCAGGCCAATGGCGACAGCGGTTTTAATGAGGTTTACTTCGACAACGTACGCATTCCTGATGCCCAGCGACTCGGAGAGGTCGGGGAAGGGTGGAAAGTATCACTGACCACGCTGATGAACGAACGTCTGGCGATTGGGGGCAGCATTACTACGGGGTTTCCAGAGATCAAGGAGTTGGTTGACCAGCTCCGGGTTGCATCGGGCACCGCGATTAATGATCCCGCGGTGCGCTCGAAGCTTGCTGACTGGTACGCAAAGAGCGCCGGTCTTAAAAATACCGCAGCACGTGCGATCTCGGCACTATCCAAGGGAGAAACGCCAGGACCTGAAAATAGCATCGGCAAACTCGTTGCCGGTGGCATGATGCAGGATATTGCCAAGTTTTCGCTCGATCTTCAGGGGTTGTCCGGCGCGATTGTCGATCCAGAGATTGCAGCTGGATCCGCTCGCCTGCAGGCGATGTTGATGCGTTCGCCCGCTGTTCGGATTGAGGGAGGTACCGATCAAATTCTTCGCAATATCATTTCTGAGAGGGTGCTTGGGTTACCTGAAGACATGCGAGCGGATAAGGGCATACCGTTCAACAAGATTCCAAGCGGAAATTAACGAAAACAATAATAAAAGTCGGTGAATTTACCCAATGATGGTTCACTCCTAGGCCAGGAGTGAATCGTTATCGAATCATGGATTTGTTTAACAGCCTCCAGATGTGGCGACTTGAAACCTTTCTGGAAACGTTATTTCTTGCGCGGATAGCCGATGGTAGTTTTTTAAGGGCATCCAACTTGGCTTTCCCAATCGCGCCACCACGGCCTTTTACAGCAAGCACTATCAGGGTGACCAGATTCGCCAGTACATGAAAGGGTAGTGTGGTGAGTAATAGTAAAAGCGGCATGTTCTTGAAGTAACAGTAAACAAGATTCCGGTGCCCAAAATAAACAGAGAAATCACTGCCTTCACCGGTGACGGCAGAACCGATGTGATGGACGATGGCGTCTCTCACGAAAAGACAGGGATAACCTGCTAGCTGAAGTCGGAAGCCAAGATCGATGTCTTCAACATACATAAAGTACACGTCGTCGAAGCCGCCAAGCTGATTGAACAAAACTGTTCTATAAAGGGCGGCACCCGCACATGCGCTAAATACCGGTTCTGTTTGAAGATTGTCATGCAGCTCTTGTTGATGGAAGCGCCGCCAGGGAATACCCGTGAAATGAAGTTCGTCTCCTGCGCCGTCTACGACAGAGGTGTCATCTTCTCTCAGCATTAGAGATGCAAAGGAGCCATAGTCAGGGTGACTGTCTGCGGCATTTACCATGGCCTCCAGCCAATCGGGTTCAGGGAATGCGTCCGGGTTCAGGCACACAATGTAATCGGGGGTGTCGATCGTCCTGACAGCCAGGTTTATTGCCCCACCATACCCAAGGTTTGTTTCACTTCTGATAACGGTCGCCGTAGTAATTGCGTCAAGAAAGCTTTGTGATTCTGCATCAGTCGATGCATTGTCCACGACGACCAGTTCGTCGGCACAAAAGGTTTGGGCTAGCAGGGATTGCAGGCATCGGTCGAGCAGTGCTCCGCTGTTGTAATTAACGATAATGACGGCGACCGACATCAGGACGTTTGTCCGGCTGAACTGCTGTCGTGGTTTGAAAACACACTGAAGTATTCCTGGAAAAATCTCTCAGCATTGACGGACTCGGCAGCTTCTACCTTACCTGCCTGGTTGGATTGAAAGTGAGTCACTCCCAGAAGCTCAGTTTCTTCCAGTTCAACCTGGACATGTCCGCGTTTGTACTCACAGATGCCAGGATTAAAAATGGCAGCAGCTGCCAGAGGGTCATGAAAGTGGAGTAATTCGCGTTCCTGGAACCAGATGCTGGACCAGTCCAATACGATCTCCAGTAATTTATCGCCCTTGAATTTTTTGGCGACCTGATCGGGCGTCATACTCAACTGCCAGGTTACATCTAGACCATACGCGCGTATAGGAACGCCTGAGGAAAAAACGATGGCAGTAGCATGGGGGTCAACGATTGCATTCCATTCGGTCGGGCCCCATGGCGTTGGATAGTCAGAGAATTTCCCACCCATAATAACAAGCTCTTTGAGCAGGTGAGGGATCTGGGGGTCCGATTTAAAGAGAGTAGCGATATTGGTGAAGGGCCCCACTGCCAGTAGCGTTACTTCACCTGGGTTCTGGCGAATGGTCGTTCGCATAAAGTCTATTGCCTGCCCTTCCGGAAAACTGGACGGGGTGCCAGCCAGCCGTTCTGCCTGAGCTGCAGATAGTTGCCTCTGCTCAATGACCAGGGGTTTTTCTACTCCGGGGTAGATAGGGATGTCTTTCCCCGCAGCCTCGCACAAGGTTTTCACCAGGTTTGCGCGATTGACTGCATCGCCTGTGACAGTGGTTACGCCAAGTAAATTGCAGTTGGGTTTCTTTAGTAGATAGGATAGGGCGACGGCGTCATCAATATCACTGCCGATATCGGTGTCCAGTAGTACTTTCAGCGGCATTGTTGTGGGTACTGTTTTAGGCGCTGAACCGATCGAAAAGGGAGTCGCTGCAGCTGCTGCTAAAAATCCGCGTCTAGTTAACATGATCCCTTAGGAACTCGAAAGCGTTGGGTTTGTGTTGTTCGAGCTCTGATGATGAGAGGCCGGTTAACTCGTAGGGCAATACCAGCCAGTCATCGGTTTCATGCTGGAAATAGTCCGGGGTTCGCTCAGTTCGACGTAAAGCGGGTTTGTACCACAGAGCCGCAACCTTGAGGGCCTTCGGCATATTTCGCTTTAGGCGTGATTCCAGCCTGGCAATAACGGCTTGAACATTCATGCCGGTGTTGAACACGTCATCGACAATTAACAGGTTATCAATCGTATTAAGGTTTTCTAGCAGGTACTGGGTGCCGTGAACACGAACCTGTCGGTCGGGGTTGTTGACTGTCTCGTTATAGGCGCTCAGGCCCTCATAAGAGGTTCTTATGGAAATATGATTGGTTATGACGCCAAGAGTTTGCAAACACTCCTGGACGTAGATCCCAACGGTGCTGCCCCCTCTCCATAATCCGACAATGAACGTTGGCCTGAAGCCCGAGTTAAAAATTCGGACGCCGAGCCGAAAGCTATCTTCCATAACGTCCTGTTCAGTCAGAAACTGCTTGTTTCTCACAACCAACTCACTTTACGCTGTTGCTATACTTAGAACGGAGAATACCAGCTCAGTGACGGAAAAACTTTATCTCGATGCACAGACCTTGTTAGAAGACAGTTGGCAGCTAGGGGCGATGGTTGCTGATTCCGGGTTTCAGCCGACGTTTATCGTTGCCATTTGGAGAGGCGGGGCGCCCATAGGTGTTGCAGTTCAGGAAATGCTCAAGGCACGTGGTATAGATGCTGACCACATTGCTATTCGAACAGCCTCCTATCAGGGAATCGATGGTCGTGATGACGAGGTTCAGGTGTTCTCAATGAACTACCTGATCAAGAACATCAATCATGATGACAGCGTTTTGATTGTTGATGATGTGTTTGATACCGGTCGCAGTATAGAAGCTGTTATTGATCACCTGCGGGAAAAGACGAGGCTTAATATGCCGGAAGATATCAGGATCGCAGTACCATACTACAAACCAGTCCGAAACCTTTCTGGTCGCGTGCCTGACTATTTCCTGCATGAGACTGAGCAGTGGTTGAAGTTTCCTCATTCCCTGGAAGGTCTGAACGTTGAGGAGATCAAGATGCATCGATCGGCGCTGGCGGCAATTCTGGCCGAGGCTGATAAAAAGTTCGTTTAGACCTGATAGATAGGGACATCTGAAAGCAGCCAGTGCAGCCGGCACCTTGTGAACTTAATGAGCGGCCAGCCTTCCAGGCAAGAATTTCTTGACCTGGTTCAATCCGTTGATGATAAACACAAAGAAATAAATTGAGCATTCCAGATGGTTGGTTAACGTCTCGGCTTCCCGTGATGGGTATTTTGGCTATCGGCGCTTTCATGTGAGGTGCTGGATTATCGGTTTTCATTGAGTCGGTGATCAATGTGGTGTTTCTTAACCCGCTTTTATCGACCTGACGGTCGGAACCGCTTAAAATTTCGTGTTAGCCTGCAGTTTCGTGAAATGCGGCTGTGTAGTGCTCACTGGGAAGGAGGCGATACGTTGCGAACCAACCAGTATAATTTGCAGCAGAGGGAAGAATGGAAAATAACATTGGATTGATATTAAGCAAAAGAGCTCAGCTAAGCGGGTCGACCGAAGCCTACGTCGATAGTAATTCTGGTCTTCGGTTAACGTTTAGAGAACTGGACTCTCGTTGTAATCAGGTCGCCAACATGCTTTTGTCGAAAGGAGTAGTGAAAGGAGACCGCGTTGCCATCATGATGATGAACAGTGCTGAGTTCTTTGAAGCTTATTTCGCTATCGCCAAAATTGGTGGAGTAGTGGTTCCGCTTAACTGGCGGCTGGTCGCGGATGAACTGGAATTCATTATAAAAGACAGCGGTTCGACGGTGTTGTTGTTTGGTGATGAGTTTGTTGACCTGGCTGCAGACCTCCATGGTCGAGGTGACAAAACGGATATCGAGTGCTGGCTTCATTCCGACGGTATGGATGGTGGTACATCTGGTTTTTCAGATAAATACGAGTCGCTGCGGCAGGCATCACCTACTGTAGAGCCTGAAATTACTGCAGTAGATGATGACCTGCTCTACATTATGTATACCTCTGGAACTACTGGGCTACCGAAGGGCGTTGTCCATACTCATTCAACAACTATTTGGGCGCTTATTACCTTTATGGCGACAGCCGACGTGCATGCGGGGGACAAATATCTCGCAGCGTTACCCATGTTTCATGTCGGTTCTCTGACGCCCATCACATTGAATGTTTACAATGGCACGACAAGTGTTGTGATGCGCGAATTCGACCCTGTCCGTGCGTGGGAATTGTTTGAGGAAGAGGAAGTCACCACTGCTCTGCTTGTTCCTGCAATGTTGAACTTTATGATTCAAGTAGAGGGGCGGGAGAAATACGACTATTCTTCACTTCGTTGGATTCAAAGTGGCGCATCGCCGCTGCCGGTAAGTCTTATCCAGCAATATGCTGATTTAGAGATAGATGTCCATCAGATCTATGGCCTCACCGAAACATGTGGGCCTGCGTGTCTTATCACAGGGAAAGATGCGATCGCAAAGATAGGCTCAACCGGCCGGGGATTTTTCCATACGGATATCAGGATTGTGACTGAGGATGGTTCCGATGCCGCGCACCATGAGCAAGGCGAGGTCTGGGTTCGTGGCAGACATATCATGAAGGAGTACTGGAATCGCCCGGAGGCTACTGCGGAAACCATTACTCAGGATGGCTGGCTCCGAACGGGTGACGTGGCAACAATCGACGAAGACGGATATGTCTATATCCAGGACAGGATCAAGGACATGATCATCTCCGGTGGTGAGAATGTTTATCCGGCGGAAATTGAGAATGTCATCCTTAGCCATCCGGATGTGTCCGAGGTGGCTGTTATCGGACAACCGAGTGAGAAATGGGGAGAGTCACCCTATGCCATTGTTGTCAGGAAAGGTGAATCACTGACAGATTCTGATGTTATTGACCACTGTAACGGCAAGCTTGCGCGATTCAAACTCCCGGTTGGAGCCACGTTTATCGATGTTATTCCCAGAAATGCTAATGGCAAGGTTTTGAAAAGGTTACTCCGAATACAGTTTCCCGGCCCAGCACCTCGGTAGCAGACACATCCAATGAAAAAAACATTATTCGTTGTTCTAGTCTTTTTGTGCGCGCCAGCGTTTTCTGACTCGCTCCTCAGTAGCATGGTGGTTGAAGTAGGTCCAGAAGAAACGCTTGTTCTAGAGAGGATTGAGGACGCGTCCATTAAAATCGATGGCTATTTGGATGAAGATACCTGGGGTCATCTGACAGCCTATGATGAGTTTGTTGTCATCGACCCGGATACACTTGCAGACGGCGTTCATGCAACTCGGGTTCGAATTTTCTACGATAACACCGGTATTTATTTCGGTATCGACATGGAGCAACCTGCTGAAACAATCATTTCCCGATTGTCCGGCAGGGATAAACGGGACCTGAATCGAGACTCTATCAACGTAACGCTGGACACCTCGGGTGAAGGGCGCTACGGCTACTGGTTTGGTCTGAACCTGGGTGATTCCCTGATGGACGGCACGCTCTTGCCTGAGAAGAATTTCTCCAGCGAGTGGGATGGTGCCTGGAGAGGTGCTAGTCAGCTAACCAGTAATGGCTGGTCAGGCGAGATTCACATTCCCTGGGGATCGGTGGCTATGCCTAGTGTGGACGAGCATCGTCGTCTTGGGCTCTACATGTCTCGAAAAGTTGCCTATGTCGATGAGCGCTATGGCTGGCCGGCGTTGCCGAAAACCAAACCCAAATTCATTTCCGAACTACAAAGCTTGAGGGTCTCTGGCGTTAATCCAAAGCAACAGTTCAGTATCTTCCCTTTTACGTCGGTGACCCAGGACAGGGTTGATGATCAGGTTCGATACAAAACCGGTGCAGACTTTTTCTGGCGGCCTTCTTCAAACTTCCAGTTAACCGCGACCGTCAATCCTGATTTCGGCGCAGTCGAATCTGATGAGGTGGTCGTAAACCTGTCCGCGACAGAGACTTTTTTCCCCGAAAAACGATTATTTTTTCTTGAAGGACAGGGGATTTTTGTGACATCCCCCCGAGCAGATACCCGGGGAGAGGGCGTGGGAACTGGCGGTGCCCCGACCACGATGGTTAATACCCGACGTATTGGTGGGCAACCTTTGGAACCGGTGACGGGTTCGGATATCACGATTCATGAGCGCGAGTTGCGCCAACCAGTAGATTTGATCGGTGCAGTAAAAGTGACCGGTCAGTCGGGACCCGTGCGGTATGGTCTACTTGCGGCGTTCGAAGATGATTTTGAGTTTGACGCTCAGCGATCGGGAGACCCTTTCCACCTGGCGGCTGAGACGAGTGATTATGGTATCGCGAGGGTATTGCTAGAAGACGCACCAGGAGGAAGTTACAAGGCCGTAGGCGTAATGACTACGGCTACCTTAAATGATCGAAGAGATGCAAAAACTCATGGCTTGGATGCTCATTACCTGTCAGAGGATGGTAAATGGAAGCTCGATAGCCAGATGTTTATGTCGGATATCGATGATGTAGATACCGGGTTCGGTGGATTTATTGACCTTGAGTACACCTTTAGGCAGGGCGTGGTCCAGCGGGTCGGCATTGAATACCTGGATGACCATGTTGATCTTAATGACTTAGGGTTTCTTTCCAGAAAAGATAATTTCAGAATTCGTACTGCCCATGTACGCCAGAATTCAAATGTCAGTTGGGCTCGTAACAATGAGTTCGATATTCGCGGTTTTGTGCAGCGTAACCGTGATGGCTTGTTCACCGGTGGTGCAGTATTTGCTTCAAACCGAATGACGTTTGAAAACCTGTCTAAATTGACGTTTCGCGCCAGTTTTAATCCCGAGTACTATGATGACCTGAACAGTTTTGGTAATGGCGCTTATCGATTGGCCAGGCGTCACTTTGGTGGTTTTATCTGGGAATCAGATTCGTCGCAACCATTCAGTTATGCTATCGGCGCCGCTTATAGTCAAGAAGACCTTGGTGGTGGAACAGACTACGTCAAACTTGTCGCGAACTGGCGACCCAGCGACCGGTTCGCACTATCAGCGAAAATTGGATACCGAAATCGCGATGGCTGGCTGCTCTATCAGGAAGATCGCAACTTCACCACATTTCAGGCGAAAGAATGGTCTCCAAAGGTCAGTGCAGACTACTTCCTGTCTGCGAAACAGCAATTACGGTTCTCGGTTCAATGGGTCGGGGTGCGGGCGAAGGAGGACAAGTTCTATCTGGTACCGGGCAGTCCGGGTGATCTGATTCCAACCGCCAAACCAGAAGGTCCCACAGACAGTTTCAGTTTGTCGCAGATGACGCTTCAGTTGCGGTACCGGTGGGAGATAGCGCCGTTATCAGATTTGTTCCTGGTCTATACCCGGTTGGTTGATGAAGGCTCAGCGCTAAAGAGCTTCTCAGATACCTTCTCTGATGGGTATGATGAACCGCTGGGTGATTACCTGGTGCTGAAGATCCGATATCGGTTTGGATCGTAAAGGAGTTAACGTTTGGCAAGATACGATTACTATTGTGATGCGAATGGGCAGACCATTGAGGTGGTCCATAGTATCTCTGCGCTGGTGAACAGTTGGGGTGACTTGTGTCAATTGGCCAGCAGGGATATAGGCGAGACAGATGAGAGCTCGCCCGTCAGGAAAATCATTACCACGGCACCGATGGCTAATACACCGGCTGGTAACAGCGAGTTAAAAAACCTGGGGTTCACCAAGCTTGAGAAACGCTACGATGGTACATACGAGAACGTGACTCGTACCGGTACCGAGAAAAGATTTCTCGATCCCAAAGATCCGAGTTCAATGCCACATCTACACAAAAAAATCAGCGATTAAACGATTAGAAGTGGAACGCTACCTTTAATCGGTCGACGTCCTTTGAAGAGCGCAGGGGCTTGAATTAAACTCAAACGCTTCTACCCTGAAACCAGGCTCAACATTTCTGTCTAGTTCTTCTGTGCTTCCTTCTGGGGTTCGTTGTTCGAGCGTTCAGCCAGCTCTTTCGCCAGCAGATAGTCCATCACGTCCAGCATTCGTTTAGGACCGACACTGCCTGAAGTACGCACCAGGTACTTTCCCTGAATCACGATGGAAGGGACCATGGCAACCTTCAATCGGCGAGCCATGTTGTCTGCCTTGGAGAGTTCTGAAGCAACCCCGACCGAATTGAAGGCGTTTATATAAGCCTGCTTCTCTCCGCCCAGTTGTTCATAGAATTCTGACAGGCTTTCCGGATCGGTAAATGCTCTCCCGCCAGCGTGTACGGCCCTGAAAAAAGGCGTGTGGTATTTGTCATGTTCCCCTAATTCCTGGTAGGTCAGGAAGTTTTGGCCGAGCAGGCGCCAGTATTTGCTGGATATGGCGGGCGTCTGTATGAATTTAATGGAACTGCCCTTTTCCTGGACCCAATCAGCCAGAATAGGGTCAAAGTTGTAGCAATGGATGCAGGCGTAGCCGAAAAACTCCATCACCTCAATCTGGTCGGACCGAATCCTTCGTGGATTCTCAATCAACAGGTAGTGTTCTCCCTCGATGAATTCACCTTGTGGCGCATCGTCTACGGTCATCCAGAATAGATACGCTGCTGCGGCCAGAACTACCCCGGAGAGTGAGGCTGCGGCTATTTTCTGTTGTACCAGCACTCGTGATTGTTTCCTTGCCATAGATCAGGCCTTTTTTGATTAAAGAAAGTATTATAAGGAGTGATTATCTTAAGCAGAAGCGAATTGATGAACGATCTTATTGCGGAGTCCCTGGAATTGCTCAGTGAGACTGATGCGGATATCTACGCAAGGGTTTACGAGCATTTCTTTCGCATGAACCCGGGCGCAGAAGAGCTGATGACGCACATGGATGAATTGACGCGCGGACGGATGCTGGAAGAAGTGACTCGTCTGTTAATGGTAGACGACCTTGGGGCAGAGTCTGCTTACGTGGCGTTTGAGTACAATAATCACAAGACCGCTTATAGCGTTCAGCGCGGGATGTATCGTGAACTGTTCGATGCCTTTGCTATTGCCGTAAAGGAAATTGTGGGTCTTGCCTGGCGCCCGGAGTTTGATGAAGCCTGGGTGAGTCGAGCGAAGGAACTTGAGCAGGCGTTTGATTTGGGATAACTGCTAAGCGTCTGGTTCGTCTGGTGCTACCCCTCGACGAACGACCACACAACCGTGTCGATCGAGCGTCTTTAGTGACAACGGTCGGGAGGAATCGCTGAAATTTTCCCATGGGTGCGGCTTTGAACTCGGTAGCACTCATATTGATGTTGCTTGTTGCCCTCCCTTGAAGTGTGATCTTGTTGAAAGCTGCATCCAGGGATATCGACCAGCGGGCTGAACCTATGGCGCTTAAGAACAAGACACTCTTCTATTACGGGCTTACTGATCTTCCGATCACAATGTCGCTGTTCCCTGTTGTTGTGTTTATTCCTATGTACTATACCGGTGAGATGGGAGTGTCGCTGGGCCTAGCTGCGATGATCATGCTGGCTGTTCGGGTCAGTGATGTTTTTACGGACCCGTTTTTTGGGTATATAACAGATCGGTTTCCAACACCCTGGGGAAGACGGCGTTTCTGGATTGTACTCTCGACGCCAATCATGATGTTGTCGGTGTACCAGTTGTTTCTGCCGCCACAAGGCGCTGGACCCTGGCACATGGGCATATGGATGTTTGTCCTGTCGATTGCCACCACGATGATGATCATCCCTTATTACGCGTGGGCGGCGGAACTCTCACCAGATTATAACGAGCGATCAAAGATCACCGGTGTCAGATCGATGATGGGCGTGGTCGGGAGCCTTGCGGCACAGCTGGGCCCTGTCATTGCTGCCTTTTTCTTCGCGATGACGGGTACTTCAGCGGTGCTACAGGTTGTTGGAATCACGATGCTGGTGATCATGCCGATCTGTGTGTATTTTACAGTGACAAAGGTGCCCGAGCCGACTGAGTACGTTAGTTCGCGCGCACCGATCATGGAAGGTTTGAAGCTGATGGTCAGCAATAAGCCTTTTCTGCGATTGATCATCGCCTTCATGGTGAGCTCAACGGCGCTATCGATAACAACCCCGCTTTACCTCTTTTTTATTACCTATGTTCTTGACGCCGAAGACAAAGCCATCTACATGCTGTCTTTTTTCTACCTCTCGAATATGGCTTCGGTTCCATTCTGGGTGTGGCTGTCCACTAAGATCGGTAAGCACAGGGCTTATGTCGGTTGCTTCACGCTGATTGGGTTGGCACATCCATTTTATCTGTTCCTTGGCGAGGGAGACTTCTGGTACATGCTGCCCATCACGATCGTGACAGGCTTCGCTGCAGGTGGATTTGCTGCATTGCCGAACTCAATGAAGGCCGACGTGATTGACCTTGATACCCTGACGACCGGGGAGAACAGGGCAGCGCTGTTTTTCTCTACCTATTCTTTTACCTACAAAGCGGCGGCGTCTGTTGGTAGCAGCATTGGACTCTTTGCCCTAGCCCTCATCGGCTTCAACACGATGGAGCCGGCACTCAACACCCCGATGCAGCTTTGGGGACTTAAGTTCCTGTTTGCGATGTTCCCTTCGGTTTTCTACCTGAGCGCCTGTGCAATAATCTGGAATTACCCGATCACTGAAGAACGACACGCGGAAATGAGAGCGGAGTTGGAAGAAAAGAATCGCGCAGTGACCCTTGGCGCAGGGTCTTAGTGATACAGGCGCTCGTTACCTGGGGACGGCAAATAGTTCTTTACCATCCCAGTCAATCGACATGACTCTCACCAGCTCGTAGAAATCAAGTAATGTTGGGCTGGATTCGTAGATCTCAATCATGTGACCCAATGTCGCCGTCGCGTCGATAAACCCAAATTCAACACCCCCGGTTTTTGTCTTGCATCTGGTAGCAAGAGCCAGCCCCGAGTCGTCAAACTGCCTGACCGCAGTGTCAAAGTCGTCAACAAAGATCGCCGTGTGGTGCAGCCCTTCCTGCTCTTTGGTGTACATGTCCCTGAACGGCGTATTCGGACTTTCGTCCTCCTGACGTACCAGTTCAACCATTACCTTTCCCCACTGACCATAGGCAGAAGTATGTACAAAGTCGGTCGCGACGCCGCGATGCTCTGCTGATTCAAGAAGGATGTTCTCACTGAGAATAAAAGGTCCCGCACCAAACTGCCGGTGCATTCGTGCTGCGGCCTCGCGTACATCTGTTACGTGATAAGCGATCTGGACTATGTCCAAATGGGCAGTATTTGATTGACTCACGTGTATCCCTGTAGAAGGTCTGTATCTCATGCTATGAAATCAGATTTCGGTTAACTTGTCTAAGCAACCTGACGGGTTCAGACGTCTGTTGCCAGCTATGTCCAAAGTGCATAATTGTGCCAATCAAAAGCCCCGCGCAGGATCTAGCGGCATTCTCACAAAGAGGCAGAGGGTAGTCTTTCTAGTATGCGTAAAGTCGTGTTGTAATGGAAAATGTAGTCAGCTACATTAAGCGTCAGTACAACGCGTGCAGTTGAGCTGGATGGGAATTGGTAGTATCTGTTCCCACAGATAGTCTCCTGAAAATGAAGTCAGTAAAAAGGAAATATAATATGTCTACCGTAATGATAGTCGGTGCCACACGTGGTATTGGATTGGAATTGGCGAAACAATACGCTGCAGAAGGAAACACCGTTATTGCGTGCGCTCGGGATAGCGGCGCTGCAGAGCAGTTGGATGCGCTTTCGAGCAGCTCAGATAATATTTCAATTGAGCAACTGGATGTTTCTGATCCGGCATCAATTGAAGCGGCCGCTGCGAATATTGGCACCGGAGCAATTGACACCGTGATAGTCGTTGCTGGCGCAGTTGGCGGCGGTCGTCAATCTCTTGATGATCTGGATATTGAGGAATGGCACAGTTCGCTCAATACCAACACGATTGGTCCTGCTCTGGTAGCGCGAGCATTCAAGCCCAATCTGCTTGCCTCAGGGAAGGGTAATTTTATGATTCTCTCAAGCCAGTTGGGAGCGTCTACCTGGCCAATGGGTGGTATGTATATCTACTCGAGCACCAAAGCTGCGGTCGGCAAAGTAGGCAAGATACTGTCACTCGATTGGGCTCAAGATCCCATAATCGTCTCCGTTATGCATCCTGGTTGGGTTCAGACTGATATGGGCGGCCCGCAAGCCGAGATTACCGCCGAGGAAAGTGCCTCCGGTATTCGAAACGTTGTTGCAGGATTGACCAAAGAAGATTCGGGTAACTTTTATAAGTGGAATGGTGATATCCATCCCTGGTAGTCCTTACTCTATAGCCAATACTCTGTTGTTAAAGTTGAAGAAGCTGGTGGCACTGTCGTGTGTCGCCAGCGGAATCAATATCGATTCTATTGGTTGAACGATATCGTCCGTATATTAGATTCAGAAATCTCAGCCAAGGGATAGAATAGACTTTCGTAAGTGAGCTAATAAGCCTTATTCCTTTTCGCACACTGCGGTCATCGCGCAATATCTTGCTCCTTGGTACTAGTCACGCTACTGTTGCGGCTCTTTGTTAGCCTGCCGCATCATGTCTGCTCATTTTGCTACTTTTATATTGCGTTTTCGTTGGATGGTTATTTTGACGACCCTGGTCGTTGCAGGCGTCAGTTCCTGGGGACTGCAGTTTATTTCCATTTCCACTGAGCCGCGGGATAATTTTGGCGCTGACAACCCCCAGTTAGTGGCGTTCGAAAACCTCGAGTCTAATTTCTCGCGAGTAGAGAACATATTTTTTGCCATCGCTCCTGATGATGGCAAGGTCTTCACCCCTCGTGTGCTGAATATCATCGAGTCACTGACCGAAGAAGCATGGCGCACTGCTTACGTCAACCGGGTCGATTCCTTGACTAACTATCAACACACCTATGCCCAAGAAGATGACCTTATCGTTGAGAATCTGGTGGAATTTTCGGACCAGCTCTCGTTAGCGCAATTAGAGGAAAAGCGCGTCATTGCCATCTCTGAGCCTTTGGTCGTGAATCGTTTGATCTCAGCCGATGGACAGGTGGCAGGTATGAACCTGGATTTTGGTTTTGGCAACGCCGACGGTGATCATCAAGAAGAAGCCAGTGAGTGGGCCTTGAAGAAAAAAGCTGACATCATGGCCGCTCACCCGGACATCAAGGTTTACGTCACCGGATCGGTGATGATATCCGGAGCGTTCTCGAGCACTGCGGCTAAGGATATGTCTACCCAAACGCCGTTGATGTACCTATTTGTGCTGGTACTTATTGGTTTGCTGCTTCGGTCCTATGCGGCTCTATTTGGCGTGTTTGTGGTTACGCTGCTCAGTATTACATCTGCGATGGGAGTCTTCGGTTGGACGGGCCAAGAAATTTCTCCCATGTCGTCGACCACGCCGGTGATTATCCTTACTGTGGTGGTGGCACATAGCATACATCTGTTGGTCAGCTATTATCAGAGTATTCGCGAAGGACGGCAAAAATATGAGTCCATGCATGAAGCCCTGGACCTTAATTTACAACCTATTATTTTGACCAGCATTAGCACGGGCATTGGTTTTCTCAGTCTTAATTTCCTCGCTGATGTTCCCCCCATTCAAGACGTGGGTAATATGGTGGCAGTTGGCGTTGCCTTCGGACTTGTCTATTCGGTGACATTTTTGCCCGCACTGGTTTATGTTCTGCCCAATCGGGTGACGCCGAGCAAGTCGATTGCTGTGACATCAATGAACAGGTTTGCAGACTGGGTCATTGAACGGCGTCATCAGTTGCTAATAGTCAGCAGTGTGATCGCCATTGGCCTTCTATCCCTGGCGCCGATGAATGTCATCAGTGACAAGTTCTCTGAGTATTTCAAGGATGATTACTATTTTAGAATCGACACAGACTTCCTGGACAAAAACCTGGGGGGACTTTACCTGATCGAATACTCTCTGGACTCTGGCGTCGAACAAGGTGTTTCCAATCCAGATTACTTAAATCGCATTGAAAATTTTGCCAACTGGTATCGGCAACAGCCTGAAGTGAAACATGTCAGCACCTACACCGATATCGTTAAACGGCTGAACAAAAATTTGCACGGTGATGATGAAGCTTTCTATACGCTACCTGATAGTCAGGAATTAGCAGCTCAATACTTATTATTATATGAGTTGTCTCTGCCGTTTGGGCTGGACCTTACTAATCAGTTAAATTTTGACAAGTCATCCTCTCGCATGCGCGTGTCATTTGCCGCTATGGGCACGCCGGAGTTCATTGATATTCAAGCGCGTGCGAAACAGTGGCTACAGGCTAATGCTCCGGAGTTTGTTCAGGAAGGGTCCAGCATGTCGCTGATGTTCACCCACATTGGCATTAGGGTTATGATGGGCAGTGTAAAGGGCGCGCTGATAGCCTTGGTACTGATCAGTATGATCTTGGTGATGTCCCTAAAATCTGTGCGCATTGGTTTGATTTCTGTTGTGCCCAACATATTGCCAGGCATGGTAGGTTTTGGCGTTTGGTATTTGCTGAGGGGCGAGGTGGGTATGTCTACATCGATGGTGCTCGGCATCACGATGGGTATCGTGGTAGATGATACGGTACATTTTTTGAGTAAATATATTCGTGCGCGACGAGATCGCGGTTTGTCGGTGGAAGATGGTGTCCGATATGCATTCAGCACGGTGGGTGTTGCCTTGTGGGTAACTACCATTGTGTTGGTGGGTGGATTCCTGATCCTTGGCACTTCAGACCTCGCCAACAATGGCGACATGGGTCTATTGGTTGCTATCGTTATCTCTATCGCGCTGATATTTGATTTTATTTTGTTGCCGCCACTGTTGATGTTGCTCGACCGAGGAGACTGGGCGGAAGAAAAAAATACTGTGGGACGAGCAGCCTAGTGCCGTCGTTACCGGCCTGGATTTTCGCTGCTGACTAGTTTGCCAATTGATTATTTGGAGTAGTATTAATGATGAAACGACGGTGGGCCCGACATTTTTTCTCTGTACTTGGCCTGGTGTTGGCCGGTGCAGCAATAGCTGAGTCGGCCGAAGAGAAAGGGCTTGCGATTGCCATCGAAGCAGATCTAAGAGATCAAGGCTGGATCGATAGTCAGGTTCAAATGGAAATGGTGTTACGTAACGCCAAGGGTAATGAAAGTAAGCGACGAGTACGACTGAAAACACTTGAAGTCAGTGACGATGGCGACAAGAGCCTGACGATTTTTGACACACCGGCGGACATCAAGGGTACAGGTTTACTCAGTTTTTCTCACAAGCAAGGTGATGATGATCAATGGTTATACTTACCGGCGCTAAAGCGGGTCAAGCGCATCGCCTCGCGGAATAAGTCTGGCCCCTTTGTTGGTAGTGAGTTCGCCTTCGAGGACCTCTCTAGCCAGGAAGTCGAGAAGTATACCTATCGTTGGTTGCGGGATGAGACATTTGAAGGTCAGGCAACATTCGTGATCGAACGTCGGCCCGTCGATAAAAATTCCGGTTATACCAGGCAAGAGGTGTGGGTTGACCAGGAGCATTATCGTTTGTTGAAGGTTGACTACTATGATCGCAAACAAAGTTTGCTCAAGACCCTTCGCTCTATCGGTTATACGCAGTATATGAACAAGTACTGGCGTCCCGCGAAGATGGTAATGCTTAATCATCAGAATGGCAAAAGTACCGACTTACTCTGGAATGAGTATCGGTTTAGCACTGGGCTCACAGAAAAAGACTTCACTCGCAACAGCCTGCAACGCGCTCGCTAATACATGCGAGGTTCGGTTTCTTTGCGATTGGTTATGGTCTGCGTGGCGGTTTATGCAACATTTAACGCGCCAAACCTAGCCGCTGCTACCTATTGGTCTATTGGCAGCTATAGCGATCAGCGCAATGCACTGAACGAAGCTGCCAGAATTCAACCCGCACTTAGCTCAGCCGTTATCATCCAATCCCCGAGTTCTGCCAACACCAACTACCGGCTACTGATCGCCGCCGATGACCCTTCAGTGAAGCCGTCACTGGAAAGGCTTGGCATAAAGGGGGTTTGGTCGGTGACGGTTAATGGCGACCTGGCCAAAGAACAAGTGTTCCGCACAACCAACGATACGGCGACGGGTACTGAAACTCAGGCAGATAGCGCGGTAAAACCAAGCATCAATGGTTCAACCTCCTGGGGTGTTGCGGGCAGCTTCGACGACCAAGAAAATGCTGTGCAACTTGAGGCGCAATTAGCTGATCATTTCGAGCAGGTTAGCGTCAAAGAATTCCTCATCGACGGGCGCACGCTTTATCGGGTCCTGGTCGGGCCGATGAATGATCCAACCACCGCACGCCAAATGCAGTTAAGCGAAGTTGATCTATCGGCTCTTTGGATATTACGTACTGAGGTTCAGCCCACAGCGCTAACTCCAATTCACATAGCACCTAACGGACAAAATATGGTGCCTGACGGGCGAAATATAGCGCTGCTAACAATTGGTGACACCACGGGTGCTGGTACCCGTGCTCTTCCGGATAGCAGCCGGACGCTTCCAGCGAGCGGCATAAAGAACGACGAGTACAATTTAGCCAGGCTAGCGATAAAGGATCCACCGCTTATAACGGCGAATAAATCCAACGGGCGTTGGTCTTCTGAAGTTGGCTTTGAGTCTCGTGTATTCCGCGACCCTGGGCTCTTGAACCTTGAACGTCATCATGCCGCCATGAGTTTTCAGGCTGAGTATTATCAGACCTGGAACGACGGTGATGATATTTTTGCCTTTGTTCCCTTCGCTCGAATCGATGCACAGGATGACGAGCGGACGCACTTCGATATTCGTGAGTTAACCTGGGTGCATGTAGCGGATAATTTTGAACTGCGCAGTGGTATACGAAAGGTGTTCTGGGGGGTGACCGAATCGCAACATCTGGTCGACATCATCAATCAAACGGATACCGTGGAAAATCCGGATGGTGAAGAAAAGCTAGGTCAGCCGATGATTAACCTGTCTTTGCTCCGCGACTGGGGCGTGTTTGACCTTTATTGGCTCATCGGGTTTCGTGAACGAAAATTCTCTGGTCCGGAAGGCAGGCCGGCTTATCCCTTCGAAATATCAACAGACCAGTCAGAGTATGAGTCAAGCGCAGAAACGCGACGTAGTGACTTTGCTGTCCGTTGGGTGCAGAGCATTGGCGAATTGGAGCTCGGCATTTCTCACTTCTCTGGTACAAGTCGTGAGCCGAGGCTGGTGCCCCAATTCGTCTTACAGAATAACTTACCAGCGTCTGTGATTCTGATACCTTACTATGATGTCATCGAGCAAACTGGACTAGATGCGCAACTGTTTTTAGGTGACTGGGCGTTCAAATTAGAAGCAATTAGTAGAAGCGGTCAGGGCAATCGCTATGCGGCAGCCACGGCCGGCTTCGAGAAGACATTCGTTGGTTTCGCCGGTGGCAGAGGCGATCTAGGCGTGATCGCAGAGTACCTGTTTGACGAGCGTGGCGCTGAAGGCCCGGCAGTAGGACAAGATGATATTGCCTTAGGGTTACGCTACGCATTTAATGATGCCGCCAATACTACCGCTCTGCTGGTTGCGCTGATTGACCGGGCTTCCCATGAATACTTAACAACCTTTGAAGCCAGTAGCCGACTGGGCGAACGTCTAAAACTCACTGTGGAAGCTTCGGTTATCAACAATACACGGAATATCCCAAGGGGTTTTCTAGGGCTTCTTGAGGTGCAAGCTGACCCTAATGCTGACCTGGCATTTTTGCAGGATGAAGATTTTATTAAGTTTGAGTTGATCTGGTATTTATAGCCGGGATTTTTTGGCGATAAGATTGATACATCTTGATCAGGTCAGTCATTGGCGTGTCGCAAAACAGGTCTGCTATTTAGGTTCAGATGGGTGGTTGTTTAACTTGAATCCACGCGACCAGACCGCAGCCAGGCTGCCAGAGGGACGGTGGCTATTGATAACGTCGATAATCTGCCGAGCTTGATAGCCGTGGCTATTTTTCCAGGTCAGTAAGTGTCTGGTTTGTTTTGGAATTGTCGATGAATTTCAATTAAGCCTGGTGTTAATGCAACCGCATACAGCAGTGCGGAGACTGCGACCCAGGTAATAGGTAGAAATACCAACGCTAATAACCAGGCGGCCAAAAACACATAGGCCCGTCGTATTGCCTGGGATGGCGTCACTGAAGCTTTGCCCCCGTCTCGAAGCAAAGGAAAAGCCCTGGGACGCAAGAACCAACCGTGTGCTGTCATGATCACCAGGAACTTGAACCAGGATAGATCGCCAGCGCCCATGATCGGTTCTCGGTCGAGTTCAGCATCTCGCCGGGATTTTTCCTGTTCCGATGCGATGGCGCCAGATGAAAGGGCATCTTGCATGAGATCCCATGTATAGCGGGCTTCAGGTCTCCCGCCGGCACCACTCATGTTGCTGAACTTGGGCACACAACGCCACCGATATAGCACCTGACCCGAGTTGTGTATCGCGATAACGGCCGGTTGATAATACCCATTGGGATGGTTGGTCCAGTCTCGCTCACGCAGATGACCGGCATCTTCATTGAAAAATATATCGAGCCAACCTCTGGCTTTGAGGTCCTGGCGAATATCATGGTGAGGATCGCCGACAACAGGAATACTAATGTCCCAGGCTTTCTCTGCCTCGCTCGCTAGCGAGTGAGGTTCACTGGTAAGGCCGTATACTTCGCCACCGGCTCTACGGATTTCGTCTACGACACCCGCTTCTTCGTAGCTTCGTAACTCGAAGCGACAAGGGGGTCACCAAAGTCCTCGATAAAATAAAAGCAACACAAACTCGTGTTTTTCTAAAACACTGTCCAACCAGGAGTGACGAATTCCTGCGGGTGGGTCGAGTAATGGTGGGATTTCTCGTTCTGCCATCTCGAGAAAACTACACTGAAAGCCATCTTTCGTGGGTTCGATCAGAAGCTGCTCCCGCGTGCATATCTCTCCGTCGCAAAGGACGAGTCCAAGCTGAATACTCTGGCCATGCTTAGCTGCTGCGGCTTGTTCGTAATCCACAAGGCCAGTGACCTCAAAGGTCTGCGTCCGCTGGCGATTTATCCAATCGACGGCCGCGCTGACCTGCGGTTCCAACTGACTGGGAATTTCTTCTAAGACTTGCACTATTTAACCCTCCAACCCTAAGAACAGACATAACCTAAAAGATCCTCGATCCCATCGAAACGCGGTTTGTGCGGCAGACACCTGAGGAAAAATGATATATCGTCACGCCTCACAGTCAACAGCTCAAGTAGACGCGACAGTATAGCTGGCGCGCGAAATCCTAAGGAGTAAGTAATGGGTAGAATGCCTGCACTCAGCCTGGCGGCCGTTCCGGGACGCCGAAACGCGACAATTTCATTAGCAACGGAAATTGAAAAGAAAGGTTTCAGCGGAATCTATGGGCCAAGCCTTGGCGATTCAATGGCGCTTTGTGAAGCTCTCGCATTTGCTACAAACGAAATCGTTTTTGGGACGAGCATCATGCCAATTTACTTTCGGCAGGTGCCAGACTATGCAAGTACGGCATCGTTCATACACGAAGTATCGAACGGCCGGTTCCGCTTTGGGATTGGCGTCAGTCATGAGCCAGCGTTGAAGGCCAGGGGATTAAATGCGGGTAAACCGCTTACTGATACCCGTAACTTTGTACAAGAATTACGCAATGTTCCAAGAACAGGCGAATTGCCACCGATTGTGCTGGCGACGCTGCGGAAAAAAATGATCGCGCTATCCGAGGAGATCGCCGAGGGCATGGTTTTCGCAAATGGTGCTCGCTCACATATGCAGGAATCGTTAAAGACGATCTCGGACGAAGTGAGAAGCAGCGACGATTTCTTTATTGGTGACATGATTCCAACTTGTATCTCTGATGACATTGAGGCTGCTAAAGCAGTCAACCGAAAGACGCTGTCATCATATGCAATGCTGCCTAACTACAGGAACTACTGGAAGGAGGCCGGGTACCAGGAAGAAATGGAAGGTATTGAAAAAGCGATCAACGATGGTGAGAGAGACAAGATTCCACATTTCCTGACTGACAAGTGGCTCGCCGACACAACTCTTTTTGGTTCAGCGACTCAGGTTCGCGACGGCGTAGAAGCCTGGTTCGATGCCGGTATCAAAACCCCAATCCTTGTGCCGTCTTCTGCCAATGGTGGCCAGATGGTCGCCTTTGAAGAGATGTTTGCTATCTATTAGCCACATGTTTTGGGCTGCATTCTATTAAGCTCAGGCCGTAACAGAGGCGGGGACTTCCTTCTCCGCACGCAGCACGTATTTTGTGGATTCGAGCGGGTGATTTCAGGCGTGTTGTTTCAGGAAAGCTGAAATCAGTTCCATATAGCGTGCGAACTGATCATGGTGTAGCCAGTGTCCTGCGTCTGGGATGGTTTCGATAGTGTGGTTGGAAAAGTAAGCGTGACTGCCGTCATGGCCTATACGATGTTCAAATCCTTCTGTGGCGTTGATCAGAAGAACAGGACATGTTACGAGCGACCAAATTTGGATCATGTCCTCGTAACTGAAGTTTGAGATCATGCCGATGTGGGTGTAGTTGTCGAACTTCCAACTGTAGGTACCGTCTTCATTTTTATTGCTGCCGTGAATCGTCAGGTGTCGTGCGCGCTCAGTACTAAGGTGGGGGTTGGATTCCTGCATGCGGGCAAAGGCTGCCGCCAGTGATTCGTATCGGCGAGGCGTCCTTCCAGCTTGCTCCCGCGTTGCATCAAACCAATCCCTGATTCTTTTTTGCGCTGGCATATTGGCAATCTCTTGCCACCAGAACCCTCCGACTCCCTCTATTGATACCAGACTTGCCACCCGTTCCGGGAACAGTCCCGCATAAAGACTGGCGACTGTTCCCCCCAGGGAGTGGCCAACCAGGTGGACTGAATCCAATTCCTGTTGTTCAACCAGTTGAGCAATATCGTAGACATAGTCGAGGTTGCTGTAACTGCTTCCTTTTGACCAGTCGGAATCACCGTGACCCCGGAGGTCAGGTGCCAGGATATGATAATCGTCGCAAAGCGCTTCACTGGTCCAATCCCAATTATGGCAATGGTCCTGCATCCCGTGAATCAGTAGGACTGGCCTCGAAGTTGCATTTCCCCAATCAAGAAAATGTAGCTTCAGTCCATGGGAAAAGTAACTGTGCGAGGTCGGTCTCGCCTTTCCGAATGTTGTGGTCATGGAGTGTTTGCTTTTACTTAGAAGTAGACTTCGCGTTGAATGATCTTGTCGTAAAAGTCGCTGTCAAGTTTGCTGTAAGTTGTTTCCCCTGGACGCATGACAAACATGTGATCAGATACCTTGTCGAAGTGAAATGCCTGTTCTCTCAGATCATTTTTCTGAAGTTTGTGGGTTGTCGTCGTAGGTAGTTCGGTCAGTAATCTAATGAAGATGGGTCTCCCGTAACTGGGCAGGTTTTCCCGAATGTGTTCAGAGAGGCTTTCGAGATTGATGTTTTGAGCGTTAATTTGCTCTTTCAGAACAATAGCGGCCATGCCTGCTCTTCCGTCTGTGCCTGGTATTTCAACGCCGTAAACATTCGTGAAGATAATGTCTTCATGCTGATTAACAATTTCACCGACCTCATTGGTAGAAACATTTTCGCTCTTCCAGCGGAAGGTATCACCGACGCGGTCAACAAACTGATAGTGTCTTTGTCCAAAAGCAAACCCGACATCAACAACTTTCATCAGGTCGCCCGTGTTGAAGTAGGAATCTCCCTCAATGAAAACGTTCTTTGTCACCTTTTGAGAAGAAGCGTCTTTATTTGTGTAGCCTTCGAATTCTGACTTCCCAGTGATCTCAATTAGAAGCAGGCCGGGTTCGCCGATTGGCTGTTCAATACAATAACCATTTTCGTCCTTCACGATCTTGTCGTTGGCAATATCGTAGCTGACAATTTTTGCCGGTGCGGTGCCCAACCCAACTGTGCAGTTTTTGTTAAATACGTTCGCGAACCCTCCGTTTCCTTCGCTTGCGCCGTAAAATTCACCAATTCTTTCGATATCAAACCGGTTCTTAAAGTCGTGCCAGATGTCAGGCCGCAGGCCATTACCGACAATTGTACGTACCGGGTTTTCTTTATCTTTAAGTGTCTCAGGATCACTCATCAGGTATCGAACGAACTCTCCTATGTAGACAAAGGATGTGCATTGATACTTGCGAATATCATCCCAAAATGCGCTAACGGATAACTTACGTCGCACTACTGTAGACGCGCCAACTGTAAATGCTGCGGTAAGCCCAATCATCAGGCCGGTGCCATGATACAAGGGCAAACAATTGTACATGCGATCAGATTGTTTGATTCGAAGCAGTGCGGTAGCCGACATTCTTGCCGCGGGAAGCATTCTTCTGTGGGATACGCGCGCAGCTTTGGGCAAACCGGTTGTGCCTGAAGTGAAAATATAAAATGCAGTATTTGCTGTTTCGACCTGGCGCGATTCTGGAGGATTGTCGCCAGATGAATTCGTGTCACTGCTATCGAGCTCAGTTGCCCAGTTTGGGGCGGGGTCTGTTCCCTTATCCCTTACGTACAGGTAATCTTTTCCCTCTTCGAGAGTGAGTTCAGTTCGTACTTCATTGAGGGCGTCCGTAAGTTCTTCGCCGAATATGATTTTCTTTGACTCAGTCAGGCTGATGCAATGAACCAGCTGTTGCCGCGTCAGGTTGGTATTGATCAGACCGGCGATAGCCCCAAGCTTGCCTGTTGCGATTGCCTGGACAACAAATTCGATGCGGTTCTGCATGAAGAGCGATACGCAGTCTCCTTTGCTGATTCCGACTGACTTTAATGTGTTCGCAATCCGGTTTGCGCGTTCATTCAACTCTTTCCAGGTGACGACTTCTTCTTCACATATCAGTGCAATAGCGTTTGGAATTTTTGCTGCATTGCCTTCAACGAGTAATGAGAAAGAGGCGATCTGGTCGGGGGGCGGGGGTTTGGTCGTCGCGGCAACCCACAGAACCTTTAGGTCGCCAAGAAAGCTAGTGATTGCGCCCATCGTTATTGTCCCTTCTAGGAATATTTAGCATACGTCCAAGGTTGTAAATGATAACGGTTGCGACAAAGACGGCACAAGTGGCGCCAACAATATATTAAAGGTTATTAACATTTTAATTGGGGGGTGAAGATTTAAAGAAAAGGGATGTAGGAAATATCCCTTTTCTTTGTGGAGTTTTTGTATATATCGGGGTCAGTTGTCGACTTTTCTACATCACTGAAGTTGTTGGCGCCCAATAACCTGTTGTCTTTCACCGATTAAGGCAATGAGTTATTCACATTGGGTGGGGTCAGATCAAAAACTCGCCTAATGGTTATCCTGAAAACATGGAATGAAGTTGGTGTGCTTTAACTCATTGTTTTTTATAGATTTCCTTAAATGTGGTTAAAAAGCGACCAATAGGCAACAATTGATGGGAGTAACTGATTTTTAGGTGCAAGAGTGACTTATCACCAGAGTTATCCACAGAAAATGTGGAAAACTTCTTAGCGCTGTCAGGTGATGTTGCGCGCACCAACATGGTGCGTCGGTGCCTGTGATACATTCTCTTCTGTCGATAGAGCGCCAACGATCCATCACTAAGAATTAGCGGCCCGCGGAGGGATGAAATGAGTACAGATATAGGCGGTGTTCAGGTTAATGGGCACTTCGATGAGCGTTTTGCTGGTACGGTGGAACAGTTTGCCCAGAATTTCAGGAATGGAGACGATATTGGCGCGAGTTTCGCCCTGTCGAAAGACGGTGAATTTCTTGTAGATATCTGGGCTGGTCATTTAGATGAAGACAAGCAACGGCCATGGAAGGAGGATACGATTGTTAACGTCTATTCCTCGACCAAGACGGTGTCCTTCCTCTGTGCGCTAGTGCTTGCCGACCGCGGGCTACTCGATTTTGATGAGCCTGTAGCCACTTACTGGCCTGAATTTGCCCAGAGCGGTAAGGACAAGGTGCTCGTTTGGCATCTGATGAATCACGCGGCGGGCCTCTCGGGGCTGGATGTCCCTGTGACGTCTGAAGATATGTATGATTTGGAAAAGATGACTAGCCTACTGGCAGCCCAGGCACCCTGGTGGGAGCCTGGTAGTGCGACCGGTTACCACGCGCTAACCCAGGGCTACCTGATTGGTGAGGTTGTACGCCGGATAACAGGAAAAACACTGGGTAAATTTATGCGTGAAGAGCTGGCCGGGCCCCTGGGTGCGGATTTCTTCATAGGCGTCCCGGAATCGGAATTTGATAGAATTGGACATCTTTTTGTGCCACCAGGCACGAACGAAAATAACATCGCGGTCAACGATGACCCGAATTCGATTGCCTCTCGAACGTTTTCTAATCCTGCGCCTGTAGCGGAAGACTCCTGGACCCCGGGGTGGAAAAAAGCGGAAATTCCGGCAGCCAACGGACATGGTAATGCGCGTTCTCTGGTTCGTTTGCAGACGCCACTCGCCTGTGGTGGATCTGCCTTTGGCGTTGACCTGATGTCTGAAAAGACGGCGAGATCAGTAATGCAGCCAAGAATCGATGGGCATGACCTTTGCCTGAATGTACCGCTCACATTTGGGCTTGGGTTTGGCCTCAACCGTGGTCCCATTCCGATATCACCGAATGAGAACGCCTGTTTCTGGGGTGGCTGGGGGGGATCCAGCGTGCTGGTAGACCAGGATGCACGGGTCGCCATGTCTTTTGTGATGAACAAGATGTTCGCGGGCCTTCTTGGAGACACACGGTCATTCCTGATTAGGCAGAAAGCCTATGAGGATCTGGGTCGTTGATCGAGTTCATCGTTCGCGCGCGCTCTGCTCCGGTAGCCGCTGACCGTTTTCTTGAGGCTATCGGTACAGGGGTCGGTGTGGAGTATCTGGCAGATATAGTTCGACACGCTATTTTTGTGAGCCAAGGTCACCGGAAGGATACAAAAGCCACTCTGGTGCTCGAAAAAAGTCAGTTTTACTCGAGAGTCGTGGAACTTGATGGGTCTATCCTTGGTTCCCTGCCGGACTTGCATGAACGGGCGCTGCTTCAGGTGATAAGCGACGCGCTCAGAGCCGCAGCCAGCCTGGAGAAAAACGAATCTGTTTGCGACGGCCGAGGCATCAAAGTAACGGCCATGAGCTTTGAACAACTGGTTAAGTCTCGCGCAGAGGAACAGGTAGTCTACGTTCTGGACACCAGTGGGCAAGACATCAGGAGTGAGCAATTTCCTGAAGATGTTGTGTTTGTAATGACTGACCACACACCAATGCCAAAGAACACCTACAAGTCTATGGCAAGACAGGGTGTCCGCAAGCTATCTTTGGGTCCGCTGATGCTGCACGCAGCGCAATGCGTGACGATCATACATAACGAACTGGACCGACAGCCCTGCTTGCGATGAACTAGAGGGGCCTGACAAGCGTACATCTTATAAGGCCGGCTGATTCCCCTGCATTTTGCGACACCTTTGCAGGAGGCTAAGCCATTGTTTGCCTCTGGTGATTAAGGAATAATCAGCCCCTTTTGAATTTTTGAGAATCTATATGTCAGAGTCGGTGGAATCCATAGCAATCCTGGGTGGAACAGGAGACCTGGGTGGTGGGCTTGCGCGCCAGTGGTCAAGAGCTGGATATAAAATAATGATTGGATCGCGCACCATTGAGAAGGGTGAGGCCGCAGCGAAGGCCCTGCTCGATGAATTTCCTGACTTGAACGTTACCGGTCATGAGAACCTAGACGCTGCCGCAGCAGCGGACCTGGTGGTACTTACTGTGCCATTTGAGCATCAGCTCAGTACACTCGAGACAGTAAAACCTGGTCTGGTGGGGAAAATTTTGATTGACGTCACGGTTCCATTAGTCCCACCGAAAGTGGGTACAGTGCAACTGCCCGAGTCCGGCTGTGCTGCTGTGCAGGCGCAGAACTTCCTGGGTGAGGACATTTTTGTCGTTTCCGCATTCCAGAATGTGGGCGCGATGCATTTACAGGAAGATCACGCGATCGCTTGCGATGTTCTTGTGTCGGGCAACAAAAAAGTGGCCAGAGAGACGGTCATCAAACTGGTTGAAGCAGTTGGCCTGAAAGGCTGGCACGCAGGGCCTCTGGCAAATGCTGTCGCGGCTGAAGCGCTGACTTCCATCCTGATTACGATTAACCGTCATCACGGTGTCGAAGGTAGCGGCATTGTGATTACCGGTGAACCGACCAAATAATGAAACTCACATTTATCGGGGTGGAAGGTATTCCCATGGTCGAGCCGGGGGATGATCTTGTGGCGCTAATTGATGAAGCGTTGGCTGCATCGGGTGAACAACTCCTTGCGGATGATGTCATCGTCATCGCCCAAAAAATCATTTCCAAAGCAGAAGACCGGTACCTTGATCTGCGGTCAGTGACGCCAACTGAAGAAGCGATACGTCTGGGTGAAGAAGTAGACAAAGACCCGCGAAAGGTTCAGGCGATACTCGACGAATCCAACGAGATAGTCAGGCAGCGACCTGGCGTACTCATCGTGGAGCAGAGAAGTGGATTCGTGCAGGCCAATGCCGGCATTGACCAGTCCAATATTCGATTAGGCGATGGCGATCCCGACGACCTCTGTCTGCTATTACCCATTGATTCTGACGCAAGTGCACAGCGTCTTCACACCACCATTCGTGAACGCCACAACCTTGAAGTAGGCATCATTATCAATGACTCTCTTGGCCGGGCTTGGCGAATGGGCACCCTGGGGCTGGCGATAGGCGTAGCTGGATTTACCGCGCTTGAGGACTATATCGGTGGACATGACATTTTCGGTCGTGAATTGCTGGTCACTCAGGTGGCCGCTGCAGACGAAATGGCAGCCGGCGCGTCACTCGTGATGGGGCAGACTACTGAAAAGACGCCAGTGGTCATTGTGCGGGGTTACAAACCCAGGGAGCCGCAAGAGGCGCATCGAAAGGGCGTGCAACCTCTGATACGGCCAAAAGAAATGGACATGTTCCGCTAGGCGGACCTGATGGACATCCCTCACTCTAATCATTACCTGGCTCTGTCCGGCGGCGTTGGCGGCGCCAAGCTTGTTCTTGGCCTGTCGGGGGTCCTTGCACCCGATCAGATGACGGTTGTTGCGAATACGGGAGATGACTTTGAGCATCTCGGCCTGAATATCTGTCCAGATATAGACACGGTGCTCTATACACTAGCGGACTGGAACAACAAGGAGCTCGGCTGGGGCCAGGCGGAAGAGAGCTGGAATTTCCTGGCGGCGTTAAAACGTCTTGGCGGTGAGAACTGGTTTAGTCTTGGTGATCGAGACATGGCCACGCATATCTTGAGGACGCAACTGCTTGGTGCTGGGTCTTCTCTTTCTGAGGTCATAGAGCAACTGAGTGCGAAAATGAATATTGCTCATCGTATTGTACCCATGACCGATGAGCGGGTTCGGACCCAAGTGCATTGCAGAGACCAGCGTACGCTATCATTCCAGCACTATTTTGTGCGTGACAGGTGCCAACCTGAGGTAACCGGGTTTGAATTCTCTGGTATCGATAAGGCTCGCCCGAGCGCAGGGTTTTCTGCTGCGCTGGCAAGTCCGCTCTCAGCCGTCATCATCTGTCCTTCCAATCCATTTGTTTCTGTGGCGCCGATTCTTGAGATTCCCGGAGTGGTGGCTCAGCTGCATGCGGCGAGGGTGCCGGTGGTCGTGATTTCCAACATAGTTGGTGGCGAAGCGATCAAGGGTCCTGCAGCGAAGATGATGAGCGAGTTGGGTATGCCCCAGACTGCCCTGGGTGTGGCCCAGCATTATGTCGAGCAATATGGAGATCTGGTGAAGGGGTTTGTACTCGATACTGCCGATTCGGCGCTAGAGAAAGAGGTTAATGCGCTTGGCCTCGCAACTATCGTGACAAAGTCAGTCATGTTAACGTTGTATGATAAAACTGAACTCGCAAAACAGACCCTGGCGTTCGCATCAACCCTGGAAGCCTGATTATGACGACAAGCGCTGTTATCCCGATTAAACAACTGGAAGATGCAAAACAGCGTTTATCCGGTTTGTTGAATACGGATGAACGAAAGCGATTGTTCCAGGCAATGGTTGCGGATGTCCTGACGGCAGTTGAAGCCTGTACCTACATAGATGACATTGTGGTTGTCACTGATGATCAGGCGGTCGCGGCACTGGCAAGAGGTTTTGGCGCAGAAATTCGCCCGGAACCAGAGACGCCGGGTTTGATCGAAGCCGTGACAGAGACGGGTAAACAACTCGCCGCCGAAGGCGTAGGTTGCATGTTGTTTTTGCCAGGTGATGTTCCGCTGGTAACGCCAGAAGAGTTGGAAGTTGTATTGGAAGGATTTGGGATGTCGGATCAACCCGAATTTATGATCGTCCCTGCATCGGATCTCGGTGGGTCGAACTGCGTTGCTTGTAGCCCGCCGGACTGCATGTCGTTCGGCTTTGGTATTGACAGCTTCAGGAAACATCTGGGTCTGGCAAGGGATCGTGGCATAGATCCGCAGGTTGCAAAACTACCAGGCATTGGCCTGGATATAGATACGCCATCAGATATTAGCGAATTGATGGCCGAAGTTGAGCGTAGTACACAGGGTCGGGGCGGAAGAACCGTTTATAATACCGTTCGATTTCTTGAAGAAATTGGTATTAAACAGCGGCTCGAAGAAGAGTTGGCCGACATAGGTTGAACAAATAAGTTTTAACAACACGGATTGAAGATGACGCAAGGAAACGAAAAGCTACTGGTGGAATCATCGAGTCGACGGCTAGATGATGAAGAAGTCCTGAGCCTGGCCGACTTTGATGACACACGTTCTCTGATGTCGGTTGCAGGTGCCATCCGCGATGTCGGTCACCAGAACACGGTGTCGTATTCCCGCAAGGTATTTATTCCACTGACGCACCTTTGTCGGGATGTTTGTCACTACTGCACATTTGCTCAGGTGCCAAGAAAACTAAAAGCACCCTACCTGACACCTGATGAAGTACTCAAAATTGCGCAGGATGGAGCGAAGGCCGGTTGTAAAGAAGCGTTATTCACTCTGGGCGACAAACCCGAGTTGCGTTACAAAGCCGCTAGGGACGGGCTTAAAGAGCTGAAGCAGGATTCGACGCTTTCCTATCTTCGCGATATGGCGCAAATGGTCCTCGATGAAACCGGTCTTTTCCCGCACCTTAACCCCGGGCTGATGGCCGCCGATGAATTGGCAGAGATGCGCAAGGTGTCCATCTCTATGGGTATCATGCTTGAGAGTGCGTCCGACCGACTAACTGAAAAAGGAATGCCTCATTACGGGTCACCCGACAAGGTGCCGGCAAGGCGTCTTGAGACACTGAGATTGGCGGGTGAAGCAAAAGTACCTTTCACCTCAGGTATCCTGATTGGTATTGGCGAAACTCGCTTTGAGCGAATTGAGTCACTGCTGGCACTGCGTGATGCGAACGAGCCCCATGGCCATATCCAGGAAATCATTATTCAAAATTTTCGGGCCAAGGCCGAAACACTGATGGTAAATGCGCCAGAGCCAGACATGAATGAGCTGCTCTGGACTATTTCGCTGGCACGAATCATTTTTGGGGCAGGGATGAATATCCAGGCACCACCGAACCTTAGCCCTGGCATCTTTGAGCAGATCGTTGATGCTGGCATTAATGATTGGGGTGGTGTTTCTCCTGTAACGCCAGACTTTGTTAACCCGGAAGCACCCTGGCCACATTTGACGGACCTTGCTGATAAGACCGCAGGCGCAGGGAAACTCTTGATTGAGCGCCTGGCTTTGTACCCGGGATATGCGAATGACTTGGCTCAGTGGGTTGATCCCTCTGTGGAACCGTTGGTCCTGCAGGCGATAGACGGGTCGGGCTTCGCTCGAACTGAAAACTGGGCAGCCGGGGCTGTTGAAGCTCCGCCAGAGATTGATCTCGCCCGGGTAACCGCTATTGCGAAGCAAGGTCCCTCCGCAGACCTTGCTGATATTCTTGGTAAGGCAAAAGCCGGTGAGGGCTTGTCTGAAGACGATATAGTTCGATTATTTAAAGCAAGGGGCAATGATTACACGGCCGTCTGCCAGGCGGCAGATGAAATGCGTAAACAGGTTGCGGGTGATGAAGTCACTTACTGTGTAAACCGAAACATTAACTACACCAATGTCTGTTACTTCAAGTGCCAGTTCTGTGCCTTCTCAAAAGGTAAGATGAGCGAGAACCTTCGTGGCAAACCCTACGACCTTTCCCATGAAGAAATCATGCGAAGAACAAAAGAGGCCTGGGACAGGGGTGCCAGTGAGGTGTGCCTGCAGGGTGGGATACATCCTGAATACACAGGTCAGACCTATATAGATATTTGCCGGTCCATCAAGCAGGTTAATCCTGATATGCATATTCATGCTTTTTCGCCACTGGAAGTCTGGCAGGGAGCAAAAACGCTGGGGATTCCCGTTTCAGAATTTCTTGGCCAGTTAAAAGAAGCTGGGCTTGGCACATTGCCTGGTACAGCAGCTGAAATTCTTGACGACGAAGTCAGGGCGACGCTTTGCCCCGACAAGATTAATACTGCGCAGTGGCTCGAAGTAATGGAAGCAGCGCATGGGCAAGGCTTTAACACTACTGCAACCATCATGTATGGCCATATGGAGCAGTACAAACATGTCGCCCGTCATTTGTTGCGTATTCGTGACCTGCAGGAGAAAACCGGCGGCTTCACTGAGTTTGTAATTTTGCCGTTTATCCATATGGAATCCCCGATCTACCTGAAAGGCCATGCCAGGAAAGGCCCGACCTTCCGGGAAGCAATATTGATTCATGCGATCTCTCGGCTGGTGCTGCATCCGCTCTTTAAGAACATCCAGGCTTCCTGGACCAAACTTGGCCACGAAGGCGTCAGGGCTTGTCTGCAGGCAGGGGTTAATGATCTGGGTGGCACCTTGATGAACGAAACCATTACGCGCGCGGCTGGAGCGGCCCACGGCCAGGAAACTTCGCCAGAAGAGATGGAAGAAATTATCCGTAGCATCGGCCGGACGCCACGGCAGCGCTCAACGACCTATGGCGAGGTAACTGAGCTGCAGAGACAGAAGTCCTTTGGCGCAGTGGCGGTGTTGGAACCTACCTACACCTCCGCAAAAAAATACGAACGTAAACAAAGCAGGAAGCAGCAGGATCTGGTCCGCAATGAACTCGAGCCAGAGACGCTTACGAGCCGGGACATTATTTAGAAGCAGAACGCTTTAAACGTAAAACATCTTTTAAAAAGCAGAAAGGGAAACCTATGGCCGTGCCGCAAAGAACCGCACTGACATTACCTGACCCGCGTGGGGTAGAGGCAACCATTGAACTCGCGAAGTGGGCAGAAGCAGAGGGGTACGATGACCTGTGGTTTGCTGATTCTGGTGGCGTGGATGCAATGACGACGGCCGCAGCGGTTGCGTTAAACACTGAGCGGGTGCGTATAGGTACGGCAATCATTCCTGTTTACACAAGAACACCAGCGGTGTTCGCATCTACGGCAAGAGTATTGTGGGAGCTATCGAAAGGGCGTTTTATCCTGGGGCTTGGGTCGTCCAGCCAGACCATGATGGAGAACTGGCATGGCCAGACCTTCGAAAAGCCTTTGACCAGGGTGAAAGAGACTACGGAACTGGTTAAGCAGATGCTGAACGGTGAAAAAACCAGCTATGACGGCCAGACAGTTCAAAGCCACGGCTATCGCCAGCTGGGAATAGAAGGTGGTACCCAGCCTGTTTATATGGCCGCGCTGCGCCCTAAAATGCTGGAGACAGCCGCAGAGTTTTCCGATGGTGTAATCCTCAACCTTTTCCCAAAACAGGCTCTGCCGAAGATGATAGAACACATCAGAATAGGCGCGGAACGAGCGGGTAAGAAACCGGAAGACGTCGAGGTCGTATGTCGCCACCAGGTGGTGGTGACGGATGACAAGGCGCAAGCAAGAGACAGGATTCGTGGCGGTTTTGCGCCTTACTACGCGACACCGGTGTATAACAACTTTCTTGCCTGGTGCGGATACGAAGACGTGGCCAACACGATAAAAGAAGGGTGGGCTGCCAAGGACAGAGAAAAGACGACAAGCGCACTGGATGATCAGTTGATCGATGACATAGCAATTCTGGGATCAATGGAAGAATGTCACGAACGAATTCGTGAATATGGTGAGATGGGTATTACCACGCACATCATCTCCTGTGTGTCGCCGAAAGAAGCGCAGCAGACCTATGACGCGTTCACTGCGAAGCATTTTTCCTTTTAAATGCGCAGGCTTGGTCTTTTCGATTCGAGTCAGGAATCTTATCCCATAGCATCTCTGCTGCTACAGCGCTTGAGATGATATAAATTAGAATTAATACGGAGCAACACAAATGAGAGTAGATGGTGGATTAATGGGTGACCTGTCAGGTGTGCCCGGTCATGCAAAACGTCTGGAGAGTCTTGGCTACCATGGTGCTGTTACTGCAGAGACCAGTCACGATCCATTTTTTCCTCTGTTGCTAGCGGCGCAGGAAACTCAGGACATTGAGTTGGTCACGTCGATTGCAGTGGCATTTTCGCGAACCCCAATGAATCTGGCCAATATTGGCCACGATTTAAACAGTTTCTCAAAGGGACGGTTCGTCCTGGGCCTGGGTTCCCAGATCCGGCCGCACATCACCAAGCGATTCAGCATGCCCTGGTCAAAACCAGCTGCACGGATGCGAGAGTTCATTTCGGCAATCCACGCAATTTGGGATTGCTGGCACAATGGAACGCGACTTTCATTCGAAGGAGATTTTTATACTCACTCGCTGATGACACCCATGTTTACACCGCTTGATACTGAGTACGGCGCACCGAAGGTTTTTCTCGCGGCTGTAGGGCCGCTCATGACAGAAGTTGCCGGAGAGGTCGCAGATGGTGTGATCATTCATGCATTCACCACCGAAAAATACTTGCGAGAGGTCACCTTGCCCGCGGTGGGAAAAGGACTAGCGAAGGCCGGGCGTTCACGTGATGACTTTGAGATTTCTTACCCGGGCTTTATCGTGACGGGTACGACCGAGGAGCAATACAACGCCAGTAAACAGGCTGTTTGTAAGCAAATTGCATTTTACGGTTCCACACCCGCTTATGCACCAGTGTTAGGCGTGCACGGCTGGGGTGATTTACATCCAGAACTGAACAAATTGTCCAAGCAGGGTAAGTGGGACGAGATGGGTAGCCTGATTACCGATGAGATCCTTGAAGAATTCGCTGTAGTGGCGGAAATAGATGATGTAGTCGACAAATTTAAAAACAGGTATGGCGATCTGGTTGATCGAACCATGGGTTCATTACCTGCTCGGGATGACGACCATGCCAAAGAGCTCCTGACCAAATTATCGGCCTGATTGGTTTAATCGACCGGGCAACACACTGAATACGAATTGATAAAAATGAGGAAGTGATAATGAAACTTGGAATCCTGAACGGAATTGGCGGCAAGGTGATCGGTATAGATATGGACCGAATCAAGGCGGCAGAGAGCATGGGTTACGACTCTGTCTGGACAGCAGAGGCATACGGCAGCGATGCGGTAACGCCGGCAGCCTGGATATTGGCCCAGACCGACAAAATCAAGGTTGGCACGGCCATCATGCAGATGCCTGGCCGATCACCGGCTTGTAGCGCAATGACAGCGATGACACTGAACCAGCTCTCTAATGGACGGTTCATTGTTGGTTTGGGTGCATCTGGGCCGCAGGTCGTCGAAGGCTGGCATGGTGTAGCTTATGGCAGGCCGATGACTCGAACAAAAGAGTACATCGAGATTATGCAGAAAATTTTTAGTCGTGAGGGTCCGGTTGAACATGAAGGTTTTCATTACAGCATGCCTTACAGTGCTGATGATGGTACCGGTTTGGGCAAACCACTTAAGAGCATGCTGCAGGCCGATCCAAGCATTAAGATTTACACGGCATCTATTACACCAAAAGGTCTTGAGACTTCAGCTGAAGTGGCTGATGGCGTGTTCCCGATATGGATGAACCCTGAATCCGATGTGCTGATGTCTTCCATTCAAAAGGGTCTGGATAAGGGCAACAAGACCACGATGGACTTTGACGTTGCACCTTTTGTTACCGTAGTTATTGGTGATGATGTGGACCATTGCCGAATGCCAATCAAAGGCAGTATGGCTTTATATATCGGCGGCATGGGCGCTCGAGAAAGTAATTTCTACAACGATTATGCAAAGGCGCTCGGATATGAAGAAGCCGCAGCCAAGATTCAGGATCTGTTCCTTGCGGGCAAGAAAGATGAAGCCATGGCAGCTGTTCCTGATGAGTTGGTAGATGCCTGCCATTTAGTGGGTCCCGCAGGGCGAATCAAAGAGAGGCTGCAGGTCTGGAAGGAAGCAGGTGATTCCGGAAAGATTAGCAGCATGTTGCTTGGTGCCGGCCAGATCGAAGCACTTGAGCTGGTTGCGGGCGAACTCCTCTAGGGGCGTTAGGCCTAATACTTAAGGGAACGGGTATCACAACTCAAAGTTACACCCTCAAGGCTTGTGCTGGCATTCATGAAATAAGCCAGCAGGATTGGGATGCCTGCGCAAACCCTGGCAGGTCAGGGGTTGAAACAGACATCCCATTCGACCCCTTTCTGTCCTATGCATTTTTAAGTGCGCTTGAAGAGAGTGGCTCCGCTGTAGCGCAGACTGGCTGGGCGCCATATCACCTTACATTGGAGCACGAAACCAAGGGTATAGTTGGTGTTGTACCCATGTACCTGAAAAGCCATTCCCAGGGTGAGTATGTTTTTGATTACTCGTGGGCTGATGCCTTTGAACGAGCGGGTGGTCGCTACTACCCCAAGTTGCAGGTCTCGGTTCCGTTCACGCCCGCGACAGGCAGGCGCCTTCTAACTCGCCCCGATGTCGAAGACCCTGAAATCGAGAAGTATCTTTTGTCGGGTCTGATGCAGGTTGCAGAAAAAATGGAAGTGTCGTCAGTCCACATTACCTTTTCGGACAAACATCAGTGGGACCAGATGGGTGAGCTGGGGTTTCTGCAGAGAACACATAATCAGTTCCATTGGCAAAACGATAACTACAGTACTTTTGATGACTTTCTTGGTGCGCTTTCTTCGAAGAAAAGAAAAAATATAAAACGAGAGCGTCGAGGGGCGCTGGAATCTGGTATAGAGATTGAGCGGATAACCGGGTCTGACCTCACAGAAGAGCATTGGGATGCGTTCTACCGGTTTTATGTTGATACTGGCAATCGTAAATGGGGATCGCCGTACCTGAAACGACAATTTTTTTCGATTATCGGTGAGACGATGCCGGATGATACGCTGCTGGTAATGTGTAAGCGTGATGGGCGATATGTTGCAGGTGCGATTAACTTCATTGGCGGGGAATGCCTGTTTGGCAGGAACTGGGGTTGCATCGAGCACCATCCGTATCTTCATTTTGAAGTTTGTTACTACCAGGCGATAGAGTTTGCCATCGAAAGAGGATTGAAGCGGGTTGAAGCCGGTGCACAGGGACAGCACAAGCTGGCGCGGGGTTATCTTCCAACCCATACGTACAGCGCGCACTGGATTGCCAACGAGTCCTTGAGAGATGCAATAGATAACTACCTGCAGGATGAGCGCCGGTATGTTGACGAAGAAATTGATTACATTACAGAGCAGGGGCCATTTAAAAAATTGATTGGATAGGGCGAATAAGTAACTTGTGCCTTGCAGCCACCACTCCTTTCCGATTTTCGTTAGTCTTTAATTCGGCCTAAAGGAAACTCTGACATGTTAGTTCAGATACAAGGAATCGAGATTTTCTCGAAGGTAGACAATGGTAAGCTGGCCCAGATAGAGGCGTAGTTCAACCCAGAAGATGTCGCTTCGGCAACGGTGACTGTAAGTTCTGATGGGGCAGAGGTGTTGTTCTGCTCTCGAGATGCCTTGAACCGTGCTTTGGGGGAGGATGAACAGTTAGCGCTTAGCTTCTATCGAGCCAGCACACTGCTGGTAATTGAGCGACTGAAGAACACCAACCAGAAAATCAGCGGCGAAATTTCCAAATCGGTGAGAATGGCGACCCGGCTGATCGAAGAAGTATCGACGGCGGGTAACCTTGGGCAAACGCAGGATCAACTCCAGAGTGTTGGGTCGACGATTGTCTCCAATATGACTGATATCGTGAAGAGTCTGCTGGTTATGAAGGATTCTAATCGAGCGGTAGACCCGACCGAAATTTCACGACTGGCTGATAAGGCGAAAGACTTTTACTACTCCGACTTTCCTGTGATCCAAAGTATGAGTAAACAACTTAAAGTTATTGGCCAACACCTCGACAACGTCAACCTTATATTGTCACTCCAGCAGGTTCTGGAAGTTGAGGAAGACATGTCTCTGGACGACCTGTCGTGAAAATGTCTTGATGAACGGGGCCTGGTCCATCGGTCTTTAGCTGATTATTTCTCTATCAAAGCAGGCTCGTTCAGACGTCCTAACCCAAAAGTCGATCTTGCAGTGAATAGATAAACCTTTTAAGCGCTTTGTCTTCCGGAACCGGTGCTTCAGGTCGAAGGCGCGATAGTACTGCCTAGGGGTCTTCCCGAAAGCTATTGTTGAATGGCGTGAGTGCGATATCTGGGGTAATCGGTGGTTGAGGAGCTTTACTCTGCCCCCCTAAGTGCAACATGATGCGCGACAAACTTTTAATGTAGAACAACAATATGTCCAATCGAATGAACGGCCAATGGCGTCTAAAGTCCCGTCCTGAAGGGATGGTACAAGAATCAGATTTTGAGTATGTGGAAGAGCCAGTAGAAGAGCTGGGGGACAACGAATTCCTGATTCGTAATCTTTATTTAGCATTTGAACCGGCGATGCGAGGTTGGTTAAACGATGTGAAGAGTTATGTGCCTCCGGTGCAAATAGGCGAGGTCATGCGTGCAGGTACTGTGGGTCAGGTTATTGAGTCCAATAACGAAAACTTCGCGCCCGGTGATTTTGTGCAGGGCCAGTTAGGCTGGCAGGAATATGCGGTTAATGATGGTGCGACAGGCTTGATGGGTGGTGTGTCAAAAATCCAACCCGGAATTCCTCCTTACCTGGTATTGAGCGCTCTTGGAGGCACCGGGCTCACGGCTTACTTCGGATTGCTTGACGTAGGCAAGCCAAACGAAGGTGATGTCGTAGTGGTCTCTGGCGCGGCTGGAGCGACTGGGTCGATTGCGGGTCAGATAGCTCGAATCAAGGGGGCTTCCAAAGTGGTCGGCATTGCAGGCGGAGCCGAAAAATGTGCCTGGCTCACTGATGAACTTGGCTTTGACTCAGCTATCGATTACAAATCAGAAGATGTTCAGGTGCGGCTAAACGAAGAATGCCCGAAGGGTATTAACGTCTTTTTTGACAATGTCGGAGGAGATATTCTTGATGCTGCGTTGTTGAACATGGCACAAAATGGTCGCATCGTGCTTTGTGGGGGAATATCCCAATATAACGAGTCGGTACTTCCCACTGGCCCAAGAAACTATATGCAACTGGTCATACGCCGATGCACCATGCAGGGCTTTATTGTTATTGACTACCTGCACAAGGCAGGTGAGGCTGTAAAAGAACTGTCAGGTTGGATTGAGAGCGGGGAACTGAAGCATGGGGAAGATATACAGGAAGGTATAGAGAATACCCCGAAAACTTTCCTTCGATTGTTTGAAGGCAAGAATGTCGGCAAGCAGTTATTGAAAATTGCTGAACCACCTTTGTAGTTACTCGTTGTCCGATTGGCATTTAATACACCTTGATGCCTCTGGGTAGGCTTCGAGTCGGTTGAACGCTATGGGTTCTTCGCAGGACGCACAGAATCCGTAGCTATCAAGTTCGAGTCTTTGTTTTGCCTGCAGTACCGCTTTCAGGCGATTACTGGTGACATTGCGGTTGGCGATCAGGATGCTCTGGTTGTGAAGCTCATCCATCCTTGAAAGCCGACCCTGGTTATCCTTCAGTTTCACAGGTTTGGCACCAGCTTCCGTTATCGAGAGCAGGTCCTTTAGCTCCTCTTCCAGCCGTTCCAGTGCTGCTTTCAGAATTGAACGTTGATTGTTTGTGAGTTCTGGCATCCTTAATCCCTGTAGGATTTGTCAATTCGGTCTAGTTTTCGAAGTAATGCTGGCCAGATGAATTCACCGCGTGTGGCGAGTGCTTCAGTCGAGGTGGTGCCTGCACGGGAATCGATAATATCAACCGACAGTGAACGGGTGGTAGCACCACCCGATTCCGCCAGAATCTGGTACCTACAGGCCCGTTCGAGCCGGAAGATGGCTTGCCATGCGCCACCGGCATTAGGGCCACAGGCCATAGTGCCGTGGTTACGAAGAATCATGGCATTTTTGGCGCCAAGGTCCTCAACGATGCGTTCCCGTTCGGCGAGGTTAGTCGCGACGCCTTCATAGTCGTGATAAGCCAGGTCAGAATAAACGGCAATAGCCGTCTGGTTGAGAGGCTTCAGGCCATCTTCCTGGCAGCTGACGGCGACCCCGTAATCGGTGTGCAGATGGATGACGAACATGGCGTCATCACGATTCATATGAACTGCGCTGTGGATGGTAAACCCGGCGCGATTGAACTTGTAATTACTGTTCGTAAGCTGGTTCCCATCCAGATCAATGGTGAGCAGACTGCTGGCTGTTATTTCTTCGAACAACATGCCGTAAGGGTTAAGCAGGAAACGATGTTCGTCGCCGGGAATCCTTGACGACACATGTGTACCAACCAGGTCGTCCCAGCCTTCCAGCGCGATGAGCCGATAGAGGGCGGCAGTATCGACTCTTGCCTGCCATTCCAGATCATTCATTGCATCTTCTTTTCTGCTGCACCAGGTACTTGTCGAGTTCATTGGCGAAGGCTTGGCGATTAGATTGATTAAGAGGTGGTGGCCCGCCGGTGTGTTCCCCGGAGGAGCGCATGGTATCCATGAAGTCCCGCAGGTTCAGGGTTTGTTTAATCGTGTCGTCGGAGTATCTTTCTCCACGGGGGTTAAGCGCGACGGCGCCTTTTTCCATCACCTCAGCTGCTAACGGAATATCTGCGGTGATGACCAGATCGCCTTCCTCAGTTCGTCTTACAATCTCGTTGTCAGCAACGTCAAATCCTTTTGGCACCTGCAGGAAGGTAATGCTTTTGGAAGCGGGCACCTTGATAAAACTGTTTGCGACCAGTGTCGCTTGAGTTTCTGTTCGGATAGCAGCTCGAAAAATTATTTCCTTCACAACAACAGGGCAGGCATCTGCATCGACCCAGATAGTCAATTTAAAAGTTTTCCTTGTGTGTTCTCAAATCCAGTTCAAGTGTCCAGGCATTCCTGGGCTGGCGATAGAGATACATGTAAGCCTCTGCTTTTTTGATCAGTGTGTTTACGGAAGATAGGTCAGTTGCATCAGCTACGATACCAGTCGCTTGGCCGCCGGATGAGGAAATTATTTCGACCACGGCTTCCAGGCTCGTCTGGGTGCGACCAGAAACGATGACATGCAAGCCTTCCTCTGCTGCTTTTACAGCCAGGTAAGTGCCCAGACCTTCGGCCGGGCCGACGCCAAGGATAACAGCGGTTTTGGTCATGAATAATTACCTCTACCAGTTTTCACCAAATGGTCGAATGACAGTATCAAACGTCCATGCGGACTTGGGTTGATGGGCGACTTGCCAGACATGTTCTGCAATGTCTTCCGGGTAGCAGAAAAAGTCATCTGGTTTGTCTGCATATCGTTCACGTGTCCAGGGAAGGGAGATAACTGCGTCGATTGCAACGTAGGCTACATGAACGCCCTTGGGCCCTGCGTGCCGCGCCATAGACTCCGCCAGAATACGCTGGGCTGCTTTGGTGGGTGCGAACCCGGAGAAAAAACCCTTGCCGCGATATGCGGAGGTGTTGCCTGTACAGACGATTGCACCATGACCCTTCTCTATCATAGCGGGCGCCAGTTCCTGCCCAAGCTGAAGCAGGGCCATGGTGTTGACCTCAAAGTTTTTCATTAAAGTAGAGGGTTTGATAGACAGGAAGTCCCCAAAGGCGCCACCAACGGCATTGTGAATGACGATATCCGGGTCTCCTAGTGACTGCCGGATCTTACTTAACGTTGAAGAAAGGACTTCGGGGTCTGATACGTCACAGGTGAACGGAGTAGCGGATTCAATCTCACTTGAAAGCTCGTTTAGTCGTTCAGTGTTTCGCGCGATCATGGCTACCCGGTAATCAACCGCGAAGCGCCTGACGATAGCAGCACCGGTGCCGGGCCCAACGCCCGTAACGAGGCATAGTGGTTTCATAGCATAATTCAAATATTATGTGGCCTATTATCATAACGAGATGAACACAACTCCGCCATGATCGACTAAATAGGCTGTGCAGCGGCGTTCGCTCTACGAATAATTCCAATTGAAACGAGGCATGTTCGATGACCAGAAAGTTTTTCATTACCGACGTATTTTCTGAGGGGCCATACGCGGGAAATCAACTTGCAACGATGCCAGATGCGTCTGGGATATCCACGGAAGAAATGCAGCGGATTGCGAGGGCTTTCAATTTTTCGGAAACGACATTTATTACCGGTGGTTCTCTCGAGAAGGGATTCGATGTGCGGATTTTCACGCCTAATAGTGAGCTGCCGTTCGCGGGCCACCCTACGCTCGGTACCAGTTACCTTATACGAAACGAGATTTTAAAATCGAATGTCGGAGAACTGACGTTGAACCTGGGGGTTGGACCGATCCCCGTCACATTCTCAGACGACGGCATACTATGGATGAGGCAAAACCAGCCGGAGTTTGGCACTTCGTTCGATCCGGCTGATGTTGCTAATGATCTTGGTTTGGAGCCGGTAGATATTGATGCAACGTTTCCCTGTCGAAACGTTTCAACTGGCCTGGAGTTCTTGCTAGTACCGCTGGTTTCTTATGCGGCGCTGAAGAATGCCTATGTGGGCCAGGGTCAGTTAGCTCAATCGTGTTTCCTGTTTTGTGCAGGCGGGTACAACTCGGAGCAACGAGTCCAGGCGAGGATGTTTGCGGCGGGATTGGGGGTCATGGAAGATCCGGCTACCGGCAGTGCTAACGGTTGTCTTGCGGCGTACCTTGCTGAGTATGAGTATTTTGGCGCTGGAACGGTTGATGTGAGCGTGGGGCAGGGGTATGAAATTGAGCGACCCTCACAGCTCTATCTGCAGAGTGAGAAACGTACCGATGAATTCTCGATTCGTGTTGGTGGCAAAGTGCGACTGGTAGCTGAGGGAGAGTGGAAGGTTTAGCGTTTAATACAAGCGCGTGATTTAGGGACCGGCATCTTCTTTGATGAATTCAGTACCTCCGGGAACTTGACCTTTTCTTCATAGCGATCAATCCAGCGACAAAGTTGGGTCATTTGACGCGAGTTTTCAGTATGCGCTCTTACCTCGGACGCTGAGGGCTCTTCATGTAACGCTGAGGGCTCTTTATTAGGGACGCTGAGGGCTCTTCATGTAACGCTGAAGGCTCTATTAGGAGCCGCTGAGGGCTCATTTAGGGGAATCTATTTGATCCTGCAGCCATTCGATGGCTTCCTTCTCGGCAAAGTCCTCAAGAGAAAAATCCACATCCTCGACCGATTCGAAGCGTTCAAATGGCTGTTCGGGTTTTGGTCCAGCATGAATGGCAGCGTCTGATTCCTGTAATATCAGAGCTGGCTTCTCTTCGATGACGGGTTCTGGCTCAGACCGGTCCGGGGCGGGCTCGTCGGATGTGTCTTCAACAACTATAGCTTCTGGTTCCTTTGTTCCTAGCTCCTAGACCTGGGACTCCAGTTTTTTGACCTTGGATTTCAGGTGCCGGGTAACTTTGCGGATGGCATCGCCTGTTTTATGGGCGCTCTGTGCGTCACCACGCGCGACATACAGGTAGTCCTTAATGCCTGAGTCCGCCAGTTTCTGAAGGTCATCTGACGCAGCGCTGCTGCTGGTGTATTCGCGGGAAACGACTATAAACCCAAGAGATTCCTTTGTAGGGGTGTCTTCTAAACTGTAGTGCAGATTGTTTTTGTCAAGACGGGTTCTGGCGGCCGTAATGTCTTCACTTCGGTCCAGGGGCCCTATTGTCAGGTCTCCGTCGGCATCATAAAGTCAGATACATTATATTTAGAGCTTTTCAGGATAGCTCACCTGTCGAGCTTAATCGACCCAATACAGATGCTCATCATACGACCATAAACGATTCGGTGAAGTTTGAAGTCATGTTCCTTTCCCGGGCTTTAGTGCTAAGGTTTAGAGCTGATTTTTTGCAGCTTGGCTAATATTTATGAATGAACCTATTTCAGGCGTATCCCCATATGGTCATGCCATCGGGATGTCTGTGCAAGACACCTCAGATTCTAAGCTGACCGTAAAAGTACCCTATGCGGCGCACCTGGTTGGCGATCCAGACACCGGGGTTATTCATGGTGGCGTAATCACTGCTGCGCTGGATAACGCCTCTGGGTCGGCCGTAAGAGTGAGTAAAGACTGGCACGACGATCTGAGCATGGCGACTCTGGACATTCGAATTGACTATATGAAACCAGCGACTCCGCACGTTGACCTGCTGGTTACGGCGGAATGCTACAAAAGAACAAAAACGATTGCTTTTGTCAGGGCCGTTGCCTATCACGAAAGTGAAGACGATCCGGTGGCCACATCGGTGGCAACCTTCATGATGGGTACGCCCAACCAGCGGAGGTCCTGAAATATGCAGATATTGAAACAACTGAGAGAAGAAGGCCGTGCAGAAGATATGCAGGCGTTGCTCGACCACATTCCATACGCGAAATTTATGGGAGTACAGGTCGACAGGAAGGGAAATGAGGTCACTACCATCCTTCCGTTCAATGAAATGTTAATTGGTAACACAATGCTTCCCGCGATACATGGCGGTGCGATTGGTGCATTCCTCGAACTCACCTCGTTGATTCAGCTTTTGTTTAACACCCAATGCGAACGACTACCCAAGACCGTAGACGTCTCAATTGATTACCTTCGGTCGGGTCGACCGGTGGAAACATTTGGGCGTGCGGTGGTCACTCGTCAGGGACGTCGTGTGGCCAATGTTCGTGCCGAGATTTGGCAGGATGAATTCAATAAGCCTATTGCCGCGAGCCACGGTCACTTCCTTCTAACGCCTGTTTAGCCCTGTATTTAAACTCAATTCAAAAAGGGCCGGGGGGTAACGGGCACGGCTGGACCTTGTAAGGCCTAATCCATGACAAAAATGAGGTTTTTACTCCGAGCGCAATTTCGTTATCCTGACCGCTGACAATCATTCACTATTCCTGAGAGGAAGATTCATGGGAGATGTATATATCGTAGAAGCTTGCCGGAGCCCAATTGGTAAGCGAGGCAAAGGGCTGGCTGGACTGAAACCGGCTGACCTTTTGGGTAAAGTACAAAAAGCTGCACTCGATCGAAGTGGTATTGCACCAGAGAAGATTGACCAGGTCGTCGGTGGTTGTGTTTCCCAGGTAGGTGAGCAGACTTTTAATATCGCTCGGATTGCCTGGTTGAGCCAGGGATTACCGCTTGAGGTCGCATCAACAACAGTGGACGCGCAGTGTGGTTCCAGCCAGCAGGCAACTTCCATGGCCGCGTCGATGGTCGGTGCTGGTATCGAGGATGTTGTGATGAGCTGTGGTGTTGAGATGATGTCTCGCGTTCCGCTGGGTGCAGCTATGAAAGATGGCTCTCCGATGGGTGAGAATTACGCAAATCTCTACCAGCCAACTAGCCAGTTTATCGGTGCGGCGATGATCGCCGAGGAATACCAGGTTACTCGTCAGGATACAGACCAGTTCGGACTCGAGAGTCAGGAAAAAGCGATCCAGGCATGGGAAGAGGGTCGATTTGATCGGGAAGTTGTAAGTATCGAAGCGCCGATTCTGAATGAAAAATTCGAGCCGACCGGCGAAACCCGGATGATTACAAAAGACGAGGGGCTAAGGGCAACCACGTTTGATTCTCTCGCAGGCCTTACGCCTGTACCTGGGCAGGAGATTCACACCGCTGGTACAAGTTCACAGGTATCTGATGGCGCAGCGGCGATCATTATGGCTTCAGGCGAAGCCTGCGAACGTCTTGGCGTTAAGCCTCGTGCAAAGATTGTGTCGACGACACTGGTTGGTGTCGATCCTGTCACCATGCTGAAAGGGCCGATTCCTGCGAGCCGTAAAGCCCTGGACCGCGCTAACCTGACAATTGACGACATCGATGTGTTTGAGGTCAATGAGGCCTTTGCCTCCGTTGTTCTTGCATGGCAGAAAGATCTTGGTATTGATCCTTCAAAGGTCAATGTTAACGGTGGTGCGATTGCCCTGGGTCACCCTACAGGCAGTACAGGAGCACGTTTGATCACGACTGCGCTGCATGAACTTGAGCGCACCGGTGGCCGGTATGCACTGATTGCAATGTGTTGCGGTGGCGGTCTTGGGACAGGGACTATTATTGAGCGTCTCGACTAGGCTCATCTAACCAGCATAAAAAAAGGGGCTTACGCCCCTTTTTTTATGCTGGTACATTTTTACTTTTTATCAAAGGCGATATCCAGGCCCGTCATACCGTGAAGGAGTGCATTCGCCGAGAATTCCGGATCCGATGCGCCTTCTGCGAGTCTGAAGTTTTCCATCCTATTCAGTATGACCTTGAACCCGATGTTCATTTCTCGGCGGCTGAGTGCGGCACCAAGGCAATGGTGTACACCTTTGCCGAAGGCAACCTGGTCTTTCAAGTTGTCGCGCATCAGATTGAATTTTGCTGCTTCAGGAAACTGTTTGTCATCGTGGTTGGCAGAGGCAAACCGGGCGAACAGAATTGAATTCTCGGGGATGGTAACCCCGTGCATTTCAACTTCTCGGGTCGTTCTGCGGAACATGTTTGATGATGGGCTTGAGATTCGCAGCACTTCTTCAACCAGTCTTGAAATCATTTCTGGAGAAGGGTCGTCTTTGAGCAACTGGTATTGATCGGGGTTTTCGATCAGCAGCCAGAGGCCTTCTGTCAGGGATGCGCTGGTCGTTTCATTGCCCGCCACGAGAATTTGGGACAGCATCGACAGACATTCAGCGTCAGTGAGTGGTTGCTCGCCATCAAAGCTGGCATTGACCAATTTGGATAGAATATCATCAGCTGGTTCTGCGCGACGTTCGTTCATTCGAGCAACGAAATAATGCTGGAACTCCACCATGTCTTTGGCTGCTTGGAGTATCCCATCCTTGTCTAGTTGTTGGCTGAGGTTCCCGATAAAGGCCTCAGTCCATTTACGGAATAACGGAAGGTCTTCCTGTGGTGCTCCGAGCTGGGAAATAATTACCCTTAGTGGCAGGGGCACGCCAAATTTTGACAGGAATTCGCATTCACCCTTGTCAATAAAAGTGTCGATCAACTCGTTTGAGAGGTTTTCAATAAAAGGCTCGAGGCTCTTCAGGCTTGAGGGCGAAAAGGCGCCGTCGACGAATTTACGATAGCGTCTTTGATTGGGTGGATCTTCTGTCAGCATCGTGGGCACGTTTTCGTACCCGGATTTGAGAACCGCTACAACTTCAGGGTCTTCAGATCCGGCCATGGCGCGAGTCGGGCCCATCATGCGGCTGGAAAATGTTTTGTGGTCTTTCGCAATCTGGATGACATCTTCATAGCGTGAAACAAAAAAAATGCCGGAATTCGGGTCCTGGAATACCGGTGCTTCATCCCGTAGTCGTCTGTTCATCCCCCGGGGAGATTTTAAAATATCCGGATGCATCGGGCTGATTTCATGGACAGGACAGGTAGCGACTCGTGCAACTTCATCGGACATTACTTAGGAACTCTGCTATTTTTTAAGATCGGACAGAATACCACTAAAACAGCCAGGTGTGATTGTAATCCGCTATACTTCTTTACTTGTTTATCGATAGGCAAAAACGTGATTAATAAGCAGGTTGTACTCGCAAGACGTCCCTCGGGTGTTCCCGTTCCGGAAGATTTTCAGATTGTGGAGACAGAGGTCGCAACACCGGGCCCTAATGAAGCGCTGCTTGAGAATCTTTATGTGTCGCTGGATGCAGGTTTCAGAAACTGGATGGATGAGGGCTCCGGTGACGATGTGCTGCCAGCGATGGAACTTGGGTCTCCGGTAATGGGGTTGACGGCTGGCCGCGTTGTTGAATCCAATCGAGAAGACTTGAAAGTGGGTGAGGTACTGGTCGGACGGCTTGCCTGGGAAGCTTATTCAATTGCCACCGACCAGGACCTGCTGGTTCCTATCGAGGGAAAATTTCAGCAACCGGAGAACCTGTTTCTGGGATTGCTAGGCGATACTGGTCTTTCCGCCTACTTCGGCTTAGAGCGTGTTGCTAAATTGCAGCCCGGGGAAACGGTTGTAGTATCTGCAGCCGGTGGTGCTGTTGGAAATGCAGCCGGGCAGATTGCAAAAGCAATGGGTGCAGGGAAAGTTATTGGGTTTGCTGGGGATACCGAGAAGTGTAAATGGTTAGAAGAAGAGGTCGGTTACGACGCAACCATCAACTACAAGACAGATGATATTGGTAAGGCACTTGGTGAACATTGTCCCGATGGCATTGATGTCTATTTCGACAATGTGGGTGGAAACCTGCTGGAGCCAGTGTTGGACCATATTAACTACCAGGCACGTATTGCATTTTGTGGTGCTGTGGCCGACTACACTTCAGAAAACGGTACGGGGCCTAGTAATCTCTTCAGGCTGGTAGCTAATTGCGCGAAGCTTGAAGGATTTATGACTCACTACTGGACCGCAGATTATGAAGTCGCAAGAGAAGTTCTCGTCGGTTGGCTGGAATCAGGCAAGCTCAAGAGCTATGAGGCGCGATACCAGGGCGTGGAGAACTGCGGTGTGGCGTTCAGTGACATGCTTAACGGGAAAACTTTTGGGAAGACAATCGTCAAGGTTATTGCCGATTCATGAAGTATCCTAATGCGACCCTGTGGTATGTGGTTTTCCTGCTGACGCTTGCGTCGACATTGTCTTTTATCGATCGGCAGATTCTCAACGTAATGATCGGCCCTATCAAACGGGATCTTGGGGGACTCTCAGATACCGAGATATCATTGATCATTGGGCTAGCGTTCTCTGCAGTTTATTCACTGACCACGTTACCGCTTGCGCGAATCGCCGACAGGTATAGCCGCCGTAACGTTATTGCCGCGGGTATTTTCAGCTGGAGCCTGATGACGGCGTTGGCTGGCATGGCGAATTCATTCTGGACGCTTTTTGGCGCACGTATGGGGGTCGGGGTCGGTGAGGCGTCTCTCGGGCCGGCCACGCAATCAATTCTCGCGGACTACTTTGAACAGCATCGCCTACCCCTTGCTTATGGAATAGTCGCAGCAGCTCCGTTTATCGGCACAGGTCTTGCGAACATTGTCGGTGGACCGCTGATAGATTATCTGGAGGCTCGCCCGCTGCTAGTGCTGCCAGTCTTTGGCGAGATGTATTCCTGGCAGACAGTGTTGGTTGTTGTCGGGCTTCCCGGCATATTGCTGACGCTACTGATGTTTACGATTAAGGAACCTAAAAGGGAAGGCGCTAGCGCTGATCGTACTGAAGGGTATTCCTATCGCGAGCTCTGGCAGTTTTGCCTATCTCGCCGAAAATATCTTACCTATCATTTCATTGCCTACCTTTGCCTGTCGATTCAGGGTTTTGCGTTTCTGACGTGGATCGTAGAATTTTTTGTTCGAATTCATGGCTGGACTCGCACAGAGATTGGCCTAACCTATGGCAGTATTGCACTCATCGTGGGGATCATGGGAAGTATCGGTGCTGGCTACTATGCCGGTTACTGGTTGGCGAAAGGCAGGGCAGATGCGCCGATGCGTTTGGCTTTTTATGGCACGATTGGCCTGGGTCCGCTGGCGGTGATTATGCCGCTGGTTTCAAGTGACTGGCTTGCAATTGCTATTATTATTCCGATCACGTTCTTTATGGCGATGCCTCCGGGGCTTTCTAATGCGGCGCTCCAGGCGATTTCGCCAAACAGGTTGAGAGGCCAGATGATTGCAGTGTATTTGATCTGCGTAAGCTTTTTGTCCTACTTGTTCGCACCTTTGATTATCGGGCTAATGAACGATTACGTGTTCGGGCGGGAAGATGCTATAGGTTTGTCGCTCGCATCGCTCGCGTTCGTGAATTATTCGATAGCCGCGGTATGTCTATACCTTTGCCTGGATCCTCTGAAGGATGCTGTCGCCAGGGTGCGAGAGTTTGCGGAAGACTAATTTCAGTGGAAGTTAGCGGGGTTATCTTGCTTTTGCCCCCCCGCCGACCCGAAGTATTTCCCCACTTATCCAACTGGCCGCATCTGACGCAAGGTAAATACACGCTGAGGAAATGTCCTCGGGGGTGCCAAGTCGGCCCAATGGAATATTCCATTCTTCCAGGACTTGATCCAGTTGGCTTTCATCCCGGCCAATAGCTTTCAACATCACTTCTGTTGGGATGGCCCCTGGCGCAACAGCGTTGACCCGAATGTCCGGCGCAAATTCCGCAGCCAGAGTCCAAGTCAGGGAATTGGTACCGGCTTTCGCAGCACCGTAGTGAGCACTACCGGGAACAGGTCCGGTGCCTGCGCCGGAGGTAATGTTGATGATTGCGCCTTTCTCCATGTACTTGGCTGCCGTGATGGAGCCGGTATAGATAGAGGTCAGGTTCAGGGCAATCGTCCTGTCCCATTCGTCGCGCGGTAACTCGCGGATGGGCATTCTCATGGGCGAACCACCAGCGTTGTTCACCCAGATAGTGAGCTTGCCGAAGGTGTCGACCGCTGCCCGGGCTAGCGCATCAAGTGCGGTATCGTCGGTGACGTCGGTTGTTACCGCAATAGCTTCTCCTCCGCCTTCACGAATGGCTTCTGCTACAGCCTCAATCTCGTTCGTTCTGCGCGCAGCGACAACCACCTTGGCCCCGGCTTTGGCGAAATCTTTTGCGATGCCTTCCCCAATACCCCTGCCAGCGCCGGTGACGACAGCTACCTGTCCTTCTAGACTATATCTTTCAAGTACACTCATGTTCAGGCAGCCGCTTGCTTTGCGTCTTCAAGTCGCGTTTTAAGTTCTCTGAGTTCTTTGTGGAGCTCTTCGGGAACATGGTTTCCATAGCTGGCGTAGTAGTCTTCAATCAGTGGGATCTCTTCAAGCCACCCGTCGACTTCTACCCGGAGTAGTTCCGCAATCTGATCATTGGAAAGACCAAGACCCGAAAAATCCAGCCCATCAACTTTGGGCAGGTTACCGATAGGCGTTTCAACTGTCTCTGCTGTACCTTCACATCGTTCGAATATCCATTTCAAGACACGGGAATTTTCACCGAACCCTGGCCATATAAATTGGCCATCGTCGTCTTTTCTGAACCAGTTGACGTAGTAAATTTTGGGAAGCTTAACGCCCTTCTGCTGGCCCGTGTTAATCCAATGACTCCAGTAGTCGGCCATGTTGTAACCGCAGAAGGGCAGCATCGCCATGGGGTCTCGTCGAAGCTCGCCGATTTTCCCCGCAGCAGCGGCGGTTTTTTCGGATGAAACAATGGAGCCAAAGAAGGTTCCTTGCTGCCAGTCCCTGGCCTCGTTCACGAGCGGTACAACCGTTGCTCTTCTTCCGCCAAATAAAATGGCGCTAATGGGAACGCCCTTCAGGTCTTCCCATTCATCTGCGATAACGGGGCATTGGGCGGCAGATACCGTGAACCTTGCGTTGGCGTGAGCTGCCGGTGTTTCAGAGTCCGGCGTCCAGTCATTACCCTTCCAGTCGATCAGGTGTGCGGGTGCATCGCCTATACCTTCCCACCAGACATCGCCATCATCGGTTTCGGCAACGTTAGTAAAGATACAGTTTTCGGTAAGGCTTTCCATGGCATTGGCATTGGAGTCCATGCCGGTTCCTGGCGCGACACCAAAAAAACCGGCTTCAGGGTTAATCGCGTAAAGTTGGCCATCATCGCCAAATTTCATCCAGCAGATATCGTCACCTACTGTTTCAACAGTCCAGCCAGGAATAGTAGGAACGAGCATCGCCAGATTGGTTTTGCCACATGCGCTGGGGAACGCGCCGGCAATGTAATGGGACCGACCTTCAGGATTAGTCAGTTTCAGAATCAGCATATGTTCCGCGAGCCAACCTTCGTCCCGAGCCATGACAGAAGCGATTCTTAGCGCAAAGCATTTTTTACCGAGCAAGGCATTGCCGCCGTAACCGGAACCGAACGACCAAATCTCGCGCGTTGCCGGGAAATGGGCAATGTGCAGTTTCTCTGGATTGCAGGGCCATGGGGCATCTGCTACGCCGTCATCCAGGGGGACACCCACTGAGTGCACGCAGGGGACGAATTCTCCGTCTTCGCCCAGTTTATTCAGAACGGGCTGACCGACCCGGGTCATGATGTGCATGCTGGTGACGACGTAAGGTGAATCAGTGATTTCAATACCGATATGGGCGATCGGCGAGCCTACAGGTCCCATTGAAAAGGGGATGACGTACATAGTTCGGCCGCGCATACAACCGTCGAACAAGTCGGTCAGCGTTGAACGCATTTGATCAGGTTCTATCCAGTTGTTGTTCGGCCCCGCATCCTGTTCTTCTTCTGAACAGATATACGTCCTGCTCTCTACCCGTGCGACATCCGCCGGATCCGAACGTACAAGGTAGCTGTTAGGTTTTTTTTCTTCGTTTAGTTTTTTTGCGACACCTGCGTCTAAAAGCAGGCCCCACATGCGGTTGTATTCCTCGGTGCTGCCATCGCAAATAACCACGGCATTTGGTTGGCAAAGGTCTTTCATCTCTTCGAGCCAAGCCGCGAGCTTGTTGTGTTTCAGCATCAATTTCCGCCCTTTTTGTTTGTGCTGGTACCCATAAAATTGCCACCGAAGCCGCTGGGTCGTAAGTCGCCGAAGAATAACGTATTCGGTTCTCTAAATCGACGCGTGGCTATGGTTTTTATGGGTTTCTATTTGAGTCCGTATTAATGGGTTGACTCAGTTTGTGAGGGTTGTAGGGCAAGGTTCTGTTACGATGCGCATCATGCAACTCCAGCCCACCAGAAATCTCGATGAATACCGGCCCTATTGGGCCGAATGTTTCGGTATTGCACCATTTTTGCCCACCTCAAGGGCGGAGATGGATGCCCTGGGCTGGGATAGCTGTGATGTGATCATTGTAACCGGGGATGCCTATGTGGATCACCCCAGCTTCGGCATGGCCGTTATTGGCCGGGTGCTGGAAGCGCAGGGTTTCCGGGTTGGTATCATTGCGCAGCCCGAGTGGCGGGGGACGGAAGAGTTTTCAGTCCTGGGGAAGCCTAATCTCTATTTTGGGGTTGCCGCGGGCAACATGGATTCCATGATTAATCGTTATACCGCGGATAAGAAAATTCGCCATGACGATGCCTATACGCCAGGTAACGTTGGTGGGCGCCGGCCTGACAGGTCGGTCATTGTTTATTCCCAGCGTTGCCGGGAAACTTATCCAGACGTGCCGATTGTCATAGGAAGCATCGAGGCAAGCCTTAGGCGTATCGCACATTTTGATTACTGGAGCGAAAAAATACGCCGATCGGTCCTGCTGGATGCAAAAGCCGACATGCTGTTGTTTGGTAATGCAGAACGGGCAATCGTTGAGCTGACGCATCGGATGGCATCCGGTCAGGCAGTGGCAGATATACAGGATATTCGCGGCACGGCCTATGTGACGGATGAGCCACTTGCAGGCTGGCGTGGACTGGATGAGACCCGGCTGCCGGATGAAAAGGCTGATAGCGGCGTTCGGTTGATGATGGAGTCAGCGCCAGAATATATTGAGCTGCCATCCTTTGAATCGGTTCTGGGTGACAAGGCTCTGTATGCGCATGCGTCACGTCTGCTGCACCGGGAAACGAATCCGGGTAATGCTCGCGCGCTGGCACAGCGCCATGGAGACAAAATTGTTTGGCTGAATCCACCGCCGATTCCGCTAACGACACCGGAACTTGACTGGGTGTTTGAGCGGCCTTATCAGAGAATCCCTCATCCTGGATACGGCGAGGATAATATTCCCGCCTATGAGATGATCAGGCATTCGGTCAATATCATGCGCGGCTGCTTTGGCGGCTGTACCTTTTGTTCGATTACCGAACATGAGGGTCGCATTATCCAGAGCCGATCAGAAGAATCGATCATAAATGAGATTAGCGAAATCCGGGACAAGTCCCCGGCGTTCACTGGCGTGATTTCAGATCTTGGTGGTCCCACCGCAAACATGTGGCGCCTGAACTGCAAAGACAAGGAAATCGAAGAGTCGTGCCGAAGACCTTCATGTGTCTATCCCTCGATTTGCAAGAATCTGGACACTGACCAGACACCACTGATTTCCCTTTACAGGAAAGCGCGTGAAGTGGAGGGGGTCAAAAAGGTCCTGATTGCATCAGGTCTGCGTTATGACCTTGCGGTTGAGACACCGGAGTACGTTAAGGAATTGGTGACAGAACATGTCGGTGGTTACCTGAAGATCGCGCCGGAACACACAGAACAGGGTCCACTTTCCAAAATGATGAAGCCTGGTATCGGGACCTACGATACTTTTAAGGCGATGTTTGAGAAATACTCGAAAGAAGCAGGTAAAAAACAGTACCTGATCCCTTATTTTATTGCGGGTCATCCCGGAACGACCGATGAAGATATGCTAAATCTTGCGAGATGGCTGAAGGAAAACGGTTTTCGAGCCGACCAGGTGCAGACGTTCTATCCATCACCCATGGCCACTGCGACTGCCATGTATTACTCGGAAAGAAACCCGTTGAAGAGAGTCGCTCGATCTTCTGAGCATGTTAGTGTGGTGGCAAAGGCAAGGCAACGCAGGTTGCACAAGGCCTTCCTGCGCTACCACGATCCGGACAACTGGCCCATGCTGCGTGAAGCGCTTCGAAAAATGGGTCGCAGTGACCTGATCGGTAACGGCAAGATGCACCTGATACCAAGAACGCAGTTTTCAAAGCCTGGCTACCGCGGTTCTCGTTCATTTTCGACTCAGCACAATGGTCTACCCAAAAACCCAGGACAAAAAAGCCGCAAATAGCTTTTAAAGGTCAGACTGCCTCTGCAATGTCCAGGGTATCTCTGAGCTCTCGTTTGAGAAATTTCCCACTGGCGTTGCGAGGCAAGTGATCGTCGCTGAGCCAGATATAGCGAGGTATCTTGTGTTTGGCCATATGTTGAAGGCAAAAGGCTCGAATATCATCAGCGGTCGTAACGGTGCCGGGTTTCAGATAGATCGAAACGCCAACTTCTTCGCCCAGTCTGTCGTCAGGGACGCCAAACACAGAGCATTCTGCAATGCTTGCCATCTTGTGCAGTGTTGTTTCAACTTCACTGCAATAAATGTTCTCGCCGCCCCGAAGGACCATGTCTTTTACTCGGTCAACAATGAAAATGAAGCCGTGTTCATCGATCGTTGCCACGTCTCCAGTGTGCAGCCAGCCGTCGGTGATTGACTCTGCGGTGGCTTCTTCACGATTGATGTAGCCCTTGATGACAGGTGCACCCCTGACCCAGAGCTCGCCAGGTTTACCCTGAGGAAGTTCGTTGCCGTCTGTATCGACTACTTTCACCTCGAAGAGGGGCATGGCGGGTCCACAGCTGGCGGGTTTATCCAGAAAGAAAATACCGGCAATGGAGGTGATAATGCCGCAGGTCTCCGTCATGCCATAGCCGGTACCTGGGCTAGCATTTTTAACTGCTTTGTCGATTTTTCCAACCAGATCGGGTTGTAGTTGCGCGCCACCGCCGCCAACGGATTTTAGTGATGATGTATCGTAATGATCAAAATCCGGGTGGCTAATCAGCTCACGAGACATCACGGGTACGCCGGTCAGGCTGGTAATTTTCTCGGCCTCGATGATCTTGAGTGCTTCACCAGCATCCCAGCGGTACATGTGAATCAGTTTCCCTCCGGCCATGGTTGTGCCCTGGGCGAGGCAGTTGTTGGCAGTCACGTGGAACATGGGTGTTGTTACCAGTGCTGATGGTGGTGCTACCTCTTCAGGATTGGGTAGTTCGACGTTATTGATCCGGGCGGTAGAGAGGCCGTTTACCTGTGCGGCGAAACCAAGGTTCATGATGTTGTGTACGCATCCACGGTGGGTTAATTGTGCCCCTTTTGGATAGCCGGTTGTCCCGGAAGTATAAAAAATACAGGCATCGGTATCAGGATCCACATTCACTTCAGGCAGATCACCGCCGGTAGCGATGACTTCCGCATAGTCGATGACACCGCCTATAGCATTAGGAAGTCGTACTCCGACGGTAATGATATCTGGGAATTCATCCCGGATATTGAGGTATCGAGCCAGACGCTCTTGATCGCAGAACAGAACCTTCGGTGATGAATCTTTCAGGCCATAGGTCATCTCATCTTCTACCCACCAGGCATTCATGCCAACGACGGTGACACCTGTGGAAACGCATGCCCAGTAGAGAAGTAACCATTCGGGGTAGTTTCGAAGGGCTATCGCTACCCTGTCTCCAGGGTTAACACCCTGGTTGCGAAGCCAGTTAGCGATTGAAGCGGCTTCACGATGTGCATCTGCATAGGTCCAGCGCTCCTCACGGAAGACCAGGTAGTCATTAGCGGCGTGGGCTGCTGCGGCTAACCAGATTTCGCGCAGGCTGGGTGGGGCCTCTGAATAGACCCGCATGGGGGAACCGCGAACTTCGATTTCCTTGTAATGGAAGGGGGCTCCTTCGGCGATGAGGGCATCCCAGGTTTCCTTATAAATATCGTACATCATTGGCTCCACGAACTTCAAAGATTGGGTAAGATAGGGATTCTCTCCACCGGTTGCAAATGCTGTATCTTTTTTCAGGGTGGCTCCAGGTAGACGCGAGGATTAGAAGTGACATATTTATTGGAAGGTTTAAAGGTCGTTGACCTTGCCAGTTTTCTGGCAGCACCAGGCGCAGCGACATTGATGGCAGACTATGGAGCAGAGGTTATCAAGATCGAACCTCCCGGCGGGGATGGCTACCGGCGCCTGCACGGCAATTGGAAGACAGACTATAACTGGCAGCTGACTTCTCGCAATAAGCTGGGGATGTCATTGGATATCACGACGGATGAAGGCCACGAGGTCCTGATGAAACTGCTCGATGATACGGACGTGCTGGTTACAAATTTTCGGAATGACCAGCTTGAAAAGTATGGAATGAGTTATGAAGCCCTTCACGTTAGGTTCCCTCGCCTTATTGTTGCCCAGTTGACTGGATATGGAAACCTTGGGCCGGACAGAAAGCGGCGCGGATATGACTCTACCGCCTGGTTTGCCAGAACCGGGATCATGCAGCTGATGAAGCCCAAGGATGCGCCTCCTGTCTTTCCGGCTGGGGGGGTCGGAGATCATTCAACGGCAATGTCGCTGTTCGCCGGGGTAATGATGGCGCTGTTTAAACGTGAGAAAGAGGGTGAGGGCAGCTTTGTTGAAACGTCGCTTATCGCGAGTGGCTGCTGGGCGAATGGTATGAGCCTGCAGGGTGCAATTTCGGGATTTGACCTGGGGGGGTTCCTGGATAAAAGTAGTCGGAGCCCGTTCGCCATGGTGTACGAGACCAGGGACAGGCGATTCGTTATTCTGGTATTTACTAATCCTCCCAAGGAATGGCCGGAGTTCGCGAATGCTCTTGGACATTCTGAATGGCTGGAAGATGACCGGTTCCAGGATATGCGTACCTTGATGCGGCATCGTGATGACCTGAAAGAGATTATTGCTGAGGCGATTGGCGCAATGAACCTGAAGGACGTGAGCCTTGCGCTAGATAAGTTCGAACTGACCTTCGGTGTCATTGATGGGCTGACGGATGTCGTGCAGGACGCACACCTGATCGAAAACGGCGTGGTCATTAAAACTGAATCGGATGATCCTGAGTTTGAATGGACAATAGCAAACCCGATCAAAATTTCCGGTGAAGCCTGTAAGCCAGCAATCGATCCACCGCTTTATGGGGAGCATTCACGAAAGATTCTTCTGGATCATGGTTTCACCGAAAAGGAAATCGAATCCCTGATCCGGAACAAGGTGGTTTTTGCCGGAGAGTCCTAGGAAGGCGTGTAACCATTGGCGGTAACAACAACTTTGCCTACGACTTTTCTATCCGTCAGCATCTTCATTGCGTCGACCGCTTTCTCTAATGGGAAAGCGGCACAGATGTGGGGGTCAATATCGCCGTTTTCCAATAATTGGTACAGCTCTCTGCGGGTCCTTTCACCCAGTTCGGGATCGCGGCGTCCGATTTCGCCTGCGCGGACTCCTATGACGCTGATTTGCTTTATAAGAATATGGTTCACTGCAGCTTTTGGCCAAACGCCGGATGTGAATCCGATGGTCAGTATTCTTCCGTTCCAGTTGATGCAGCGCATGCTTTCGTCAAACACGCTTCCGCCGACAGGATCAAAAACCACATCTGCACCTAGTCCATCCGTCAGCTCCTTAACCTTTTCCCTAAACCCGCCGAGCGAATCGTCAGGCAGGGTATAGTTGATGACATGGTCGGCGCCCCGGGCCTTAACCACGGCAAGTTTTTCGTCCGTACCGCCGGTGGCGATAACTGTTGCGCCAAGGTGTTTGCCCAGATCAACGGCAGCCAGGCCAACGCCCCCGGTTGCACCGTGAACCAGCAAGGTTTCACCGGCTTTTAGACTTCCTCTAATGGTGAGTGCCACGTAGGCTGTCAGGTAAGCGGTCTGATAGGCGGCGGCTTTCTCGAAACTGATCCCCGGAGGGACGGGTTTGACTGCCTGTACCTCTGCGTTGACCAACTCACTAAAACCGCCATACCGGGCTCCCGCTACCGCCCTGTCGCCGACCTTAAACTGATCGACGTCAGGTCCAACAGCAACTACCTCACCTGCAAATTCACCGCCAGGCGCGAACGGTAATGGGGGAGCAAACTGGTACTTACCCTGGATCATCAAGACATCGGGAAAGTTAACGGAACAGGCCATGACCCTAATTTGGACTTCTCCTGCGCCGGGTGGCGCGATATCTACCTCGTCCAGGCTGATCGTTGATATGTCGTCATTGATTTGATGGCAGCGAATCGTCTTCATTACGTGTCAATATTCCTGTCTGATCGTGGGCAGGGACAAGTTAGCACAATACTGATACCCTCGGATTCATTAGCCTTGAATACAATATCTGAGGCTGGGAATAGAGTCAGGAGGAAGTTGTCGTGGTCGAAGGCATTAACGTAGAAAAAGTGACAAGGTGGTTGGTAGAACGAATTCCGGGGATCAAGCCACCGCTCAGTTTTTCACTGATTGCAGGCGGGCACTCCAATCTGACCTTTCGGTGTGAGGATGGTGCCGGTAAGACCTATGTGTTGAGGCGCCCTCCACTCGGGCATGTTCTTGAGTCTGCTCATGATATGGGCAGGGAACATAAAATCATTGACGCACTGAAGGGTTCTGATGTGCCCGTTCCTACAAACCATGGCTTGTGTAAAGACAATTCCGTCAACGAGGCTGACTTCTATGTGATGGAGTTTGTTGATGGTCTTGTGTTGAATGACTCGGTGATAGCAGCCACATTGCCAGAAGCTTCAAGAAAGCCGATCGGTGAAGATGTTGTGGATATTCTCTGCAAGCTTCACGCGATCAACCCGGATGATGTTGGCCTTGGCGATTTGGGCCGTAAGGAAGCATACCTCGCCCGTCAACTCAAAAGGTGGACGAAGCAATGGGAAGCCGCGAAGACACACGATATTCCTGAAATGGAAGAAAGCTGTCGTCTGCTGGCTGACCGCATGCCTGAACAAGTTGGTGCAACCATCGTCCACGGTGATTTTCGGTTAGGTAATATGATTGTCGCGGACGGCAAGGTAAAAGCAATCCTGGACTGGGAACTTTGCACCTTAGGGGACCCGTTGGCAGATGTTGGTTACCTCATGAATAACTGGGTGACGCTTGAGGAAGTTCTGGAACCTGGTGAAGGCGACCAGTCGCCATCTGCAGCTGGTGGTTTTATTACCAGGGAAAGGATTGCTGAAATCTATGAGAAAGCCACCGACAGGGATTTGTCCGGAATCAGTTACTATCGCGCTTTTTCCCATTGGCGCCTGGCTGCAATTGGTCAGGGTGTTTACAAGCGATATCTTGTCGGTGCGATGGGTGAGGACACAGATGTGGATCTCGAGAAGCAAAAAGCGGGTGTTGCAAGAAGAGCTATCAGCGCTCTAGAGCTGCTCTCCTGACCCGTTAGTGGATAGTTTTGGAATCACTTACCAGGGCCAGTAACCGCTTTGACGCGAGTTGCTTTAGCTGATCATCTGACGCGCCCTGCAAGACCTGGGTATAGGTGTATTGCGCGAGTGTGATGTTGCCCTGCATTTCATACACAGCTCCCAGTTGCACGTTGAACTCATCCCGTTCCGGAAACAGCAAGAGCTGACGGTCGATACATGCCTTGCTTTCTTCCCAGGATTTTTGGCGCCAGAAAATCTGTTTCAGGTTGTCCAGCATGCGAATCAGGACATCCCGTGGTGAAGCCGGTCTGAAATACTCTTCCTTTAACGTCGCCCTTGGGCCAGCAATCTGTCTCAACATGTTCTGGCAGTCAGCGCGGCTGAGTTCACGGCCAGAAAAAGGATCAACAATAGTGCCGCTGCTGCCACCGTACTGCACAAGAAAATTTCCGGGAAACGAAATACCGCTGACTGGAATGCCAAGTCGTGAACCGATAGCAATATGTACCAGCGCAAGGCTGATCGGAATGCCATGTTTGTAATCAATAACTCGATTCAGGTAACTGTTGGCAGGGTCGTAGTAGTCGATCACATTCCCGCTGAATCCAAGGTCATCATGAATGTAATTCACCAGCGCGGATACAGGAATGCCAAGATTCGTATGGAATCGATCGTCAGACTTAAACCTGACGGCAAGATCGTCGAGTTCGCTCAGGTAGTGCTCAACAGAAATGTCCTGTTCTGCTTCAGCAGCGATCAGCAGCGCTGCTTCATCCAACCTGATGTCAGCGTCTGGCTGGGCCGCCAGCCGCGCGAACCTGTTCCTGATTTCGTCATCCATTAAGTGCTTCCTCGATCGCCTCAACTTTACAAGGATGAATACTATATGCAATGCTCGCCGCCAGATTTTTGCTGGCATTGCCATTGCTCAGGTTTCATGCGCTCGGTGGTTGCGAGAACTGGCTATGGAGTTACTGGAGTTCCTGGCTGATGCTCGGTCGACAACTCTATTGAGAGATTCTTCTGAAGACCATTGATCGCCGGGTTTGCCTCCTGCCGCTTGGCATAAACAGGAAGCCCCTGCGCAAATGACGAGCATCGCCTGGCACCGAGGAAGAACCCCCTTTAATGTGCCTGCGCGGGCTATTTACAGTAAAATTGATAGTGTAGTCGCATGGAAAGCGTGTATTGACGAAGATACAGCGGAAATAGAATATCATGGAGTCGATAGGGGGGTGAGCGGTGAGCGCCTGAGGTCAAACGTGATCGTCTTCCGGCTCGTACCAAAACTACTTAAAGAACCAACCTAACCGGAGAACAATGTGGAATTTGATTTAAACCAAACGGATGAGCTGCTCGCAACGACTCGTGCGGTCAGGAAGAGACTGGATTTCGATCGGGCAGTCCCCAGAGATGTCATCGAAGAGTGTATCGGGCTATCGCAGCAAGCGCCCACAGGAACAAACTCCCAGGGTTGGCGTTGGCTGATCATTGAGGACGCGGAAAAACGTGCCGGCCTTGCAGAGCTCTACAAGAAAATGGCCGATGTCTATCTGGTTGAAGAAGGTCGCAAGGCGGCTGAATCGGGAGACGCACAAACAGCACGAGTGCTCGATTCCGCAGTATTTCTGGCAGAGAATCTCCAGAATGCCCCTGTTCATGTTATTCCCTGCCTGCAAGGGCGGCCACCGGAAGGTACGCCCCTCATGGGTCTTGCTGCAATGATGGGATCTATTTTTCCAGCGGTCTGGAGTTTTCAGTTAGCGCTGAGGGCCCGTGGTCTGGGTTCCTGCCTGACCTCGCTGCATCTCTTTCATGAAAAAGAAGCGGCAGAATTATTGGGTATTCCTGATGACGTACTGCAGGTGGCTCTGTTGCCTGTTGCCTATACCAAAGGAACTGATTTCAAGCGTGCAAATCGGCCTGACCCCTCAACCATTATCCATTACGACAAGTGGTAGACAGAAAGGCAACCGGGTTCAGTATCGCTGAGCCTGGTTACTGTTCTGGATTGCCTGGTTCTGTTTTTTTGCGCTGGGCCTCACGAGCCTCCTTTTTCAGCCTTGCCCTTTGGGCCTGGGCAGAAGAGGCGTCCCCTCCAATGTGGTCCTCACCTCGCTTATTAGCCAGATGGATTTGCTTCTGTCGTTCGCGGAACCTTGCCCGGTCCGCGTCTGTTTTGCTGTCGATACAGTGTGAACAGCTGATGCCCCTAACGTAAGCGGTACTTTTTTTGTCCGTATGGCTGATCGGCATCCTGCATGCGTGGCACTGGTCATAGGAGCCAGGCTTCAGATCATGGTCGACAGTGACGCGATCATCAAAGACAAAGCACTCTCCTTGCCACAGTGATTCTTCCTTGGGGACATCTTCAAGATATTTCAGGATGCCGCCTTCCAGGTGATATACCTCATCAAAACCTTTGGACTTCAGGAAGGCGGTTGATTTTTCGCACCTGATCCCGCCGGTGCAAAACATGGCGATCTTTTTATGCCTGTTGGGATTCAATTCGGATTCCGCGAATCCAGGGAATTCCCGGAATGACTCTGTGTGTGGGTTTATAGCGTTCTCGAACGAGCCGATCAGCACCTCGTATTCGTTTCGGGTGTCGATCACCGTGACTTCGGGATCTGATATCAGTTCGTTCCATTCCTTTGCTTTTACGTAGGTACCCACAATCTGTCGGGGGTCGATATCGGTTATACCCATCGTGACGATTTCTTTCTTGAGTTTGACCCGGGTACGTGGGAATGGCATTTCCTCGGAGGTAGATAATTTATAGGCGATGCCGTCGAACCGGCCATCGCTGGCGAGGAAAGCCTGCAGGCTCTTTATGCCTTCCGAAGTGCCCGCGACTGTGCCGTTGATTCCCTCTGCAGCGACCAGCAGTGTTCCCTTAACGCCATTGTCTTTTAACAGGCTCAGTAGCGATTGTTGGAGCGCCTGATAGTCATCAAGATTAACGAAATGGTAAAGCGCGCAGACTACTACTTCTTTCTGGTCGTTCTGTGAGTTATCCGCCAAACCGGGCCCCCGCGAAAGTGTCTGCCGAGGAGCAACCCTCTTTGGGGTTTCGTTTCGGTATTATCAGTTGTTTGACCGGTTTGCCGGTGCCTGCCGTTGCAGCGAAGGTCGTTCGCATTGCCTCATAAATTTCCATGACTCAACCCTGGGTCATTAAGTTTGGTGTATTATCGCTCAAGTGTTTAACAAGTTCTTGGAAAAATGAGGAGTTACCATGCCAATCAATCCTGAAGCTGTTGGTGTAAAGGGTCAGCCATCACAAAGAAGCTGGACATCAAAAGATGCCTTGTTGTATGCCGTCGGCATCGGGGCAGGTACAGACGAGTTGCAATATACGACAGAGAACACAAAGGACATCGATCAAAAGGTATTTCCCACCTTCGCGGTGATTGTTGGTGGTGGCGGGATACCGATGCGGGAAGTGGGTTCGTTCAATCCTGCCTTGATGGTACATGGTGAGCAAGGCATTGAGCTGCTGAGTGAAATTCCTGCAGAGGGTGAGATCGAAAGTGTTGGCGAGTGCACGGCGATCTACGATAAAGGAAGTGCGGCTGTTCTCGAGTTTACCTCTGAGTCTAAAAATGTTGCTACGGGAGAAGTCCTGCTTAGAACCCGGACATCGCTTTTTTGTAGAGGCGAAGGAGGCTGGGGTGGTGATCGGGGACCTTCTGAAAAAATTCAGTTTCCGGATCGTACTCCGGACCAACAGGTGAGCTATACAACACGAGAAGACCAGGCGTTGACTTACCGGTTGTCCGGTGATCGGAACCCATTGCATTCAGATCCTTCTTTTTCAGCTATGGGAGGGTTTGAAAAACCGATTTTGCATGGGCTCTGTACATACGGGTTTACCGGTCGTGGATTACTGAATGCGCTTTGTGATGGCGATGCGGCTCGATTCAAGTCCATGAATGCACGATTCTCGAAGCCTGTTATCCCAGGTGACACCCTGACCGTGTCCATGTGGGTGGACGGCAGTGAAGCCCTGTTCAGGACAACCAACCAGGACGGTGATGTCGTGATTGATCAGGGTGTGTTCAGGTTTGAATAAGTATCACCGCCATTTCCTCGGGTTTTTGCACAGCTCACCGAATGAAAAAATCTCCGGATGGGGAAAATGCTTGATATAGGGGATACAGCGCCAGACTTTGAGCTGACAGACGAAGAAGGTGAGGTGGTTACGCTGGATGACCTTTTGTCAGAGGGGCAACTGGTTCTGTATTTCTATCCCGCGGATTTTACGTCCGTGTGTACGGCGCAAGCCTGTGAAATTCGTGATCGTCACGACGACCTTCGAGCTGTGAGTGCCAATGTCGTGGGTGTAAGCCCCCAGGCGCAATCCAGCCACAATCGTTTTCGCGACCGGTACGACCTGCCTTTCCCGTTGCTCGATGACCGACAAAAAAAAGTGATCAGAGCCTATGGCGTCAACGGGCCACTGGGTCTGGGTGTCCGAAGGGTAACTTTTCTCATTAACTCGGATAAAAAGATAACCAACAGAGTGGTTGCCGACTTCAGGGTTAAGCAACATATGGGTTTGATTGATTCGGTGGTTGAAGATCTGGGCGGTTACTAATTCGAGGGCTCATTATGGTCGTCTACCAGACGTGAGTATGCCGCTGACGCCAGATAGGTCCCCGGCGTCTATGATGGGTGCTATTGAATCGTATGATCATGAGAATGTGGTGACATCTACAGCATTTTTATAAAACTCTACTCGAGAAATGATCTAATTCCAGGGCAGAGGCGTAAAATGAAAAAGATTGGACAAAAATAATGAACAAAAATCTGATATGGATAGCGGGTATTTTGGCTTCTCTGGCGGTCGGCGGTCTTATCGCCCTTGCAGGCAGCCAGAACGGTGCGCTGTGGATGGGGCTGCCATTGTTCGCACTTTGCTGCGGTATCGCATTTATAGTTCAGTGGTTTTTGTTTATCCCGGCCTATATATTCCAGACCGAGCGGTATTTTGATTTGGCTGGCAGCCTGACCTACATTTCGCTGGTCGTGGCCGCATTGTACCTTTCCGGTGCACGTGATCCCAGATCACTTATCATTGGCGGGTTGGTAATCATCTGGGCTTGCCGGTTGGGTACCTTCCTGTTTAGGCGAGTATCCGCTGATGGTGAGGATGGGCGTTTCCGCGCCATCAAACCTGATTTTTTACAATTTCTAATGACCTGGACTATCCAGGGTTTGTGGGTTTCTGTGACACTTGCAGCGGGGCTTGCCGCGATGACGGTATATGAACACAAACCGATTGGGCTGTTGGGGGTTGTTGGTATATCCCTCTGGGTTTTCGGGTTTGTGGTTGAAGTGGTCGCCGATAAGCAGAAGTCGAAGTTCAGGCGATCACAACCCGGTGAGTTCATCACCGGGGGCTTGTGGCAGTATTCCCGGCACCCTAACTACTTAGGAGAGATTATCCTCTGGTTGGGTATAGCCGTTCTGGCGTTGCCCGTACTTCAGGGCTGGCAGCACGCAACGTTGATTTCGCCTGTTTTTGTCTTCTTTCTGCTGACCAAAGTCTCGGGGATCAGAATGCTTGAGTTTCGGGCTGATAAGCGTTGGGGCGAGGACCCCGAGTACCAGATCTATCGATCCAATACCCCGGCTCTGGTACCACGGCTTCGGTTTTAGCTACTTCTTATGCAATACGACGGGTAAGTGTGCATAACCCTTTACGAATGCACTCCGGATATAGGTAGGCTCTCCAACAACTTCTACGGTGTCAAAGCGTTTCAGAATCTCTTCCCAGACAATCCGCAACTGCATTTCTGCGAGCCTGTTACCCATACAGCGATGGATGCCGAACCCGAAAGACAAATGCTGTCGTGGCTTGGCTCGGTCGATGATAAATTTATCAGGCGTTTCAATCGCTGATTCATCACGATTTCCTGATACGTACCACATGACGACCTTGTCGCCTTTCTTAATGGTTTTGCCTCCAATGACAGTATCTTCCAGAGCGCGTCTGCGCATATGGGCAAGTGGCGTCTGCCAGCGGATGATCTCCGGCACCATGCTTGCGATCAGACCTGGGTTTTCCCTAAGCTTCTGGTACTGATCCGGATGCTGATTAAGCGCAAGTATACCGCCGGTGATTGAATTACGGGTGGTATCGTTCCCGCCAACAATCAGGAGAATCAGGTTGCCAAGGAACTCCATTGGGCGTTCAAGCATGTCTTTCGTCGAATCGCCATGAGCGAGCATGGTGATGAGGTCATTGTCACCTGGTGTTTGCTGTCGCTCTTTAAAAATTTCTATAAAGGTCGTTAGGCATTCAACCAGTTCCTCGCGTCGTTGGTCCTCCGATTCGATAATTCCCTGCTCAAGGTTTGCTGTTGCAACATCGGACCAGCGAGTTAATTTTCGGCGCTGCTCGAATGGAAAATCGAAAAGAGTTGCCAGCATTTGCGTGGTCAGTTCGATGGAGATTCTATCTACCCAATCAATTTCTTCACCGACAGGTAAAGCGTCAAGCAAATTTGCTGCGCGAGCCCGGATGGTTGATTCCAGCTTAACCAGGTTTATCGGTGCAACAACCGGGCTGACGACCTTTCTCTGATCATCGTGTTTTGGCGGGTCCATCGCAATAAACATTGGCAGCGTGAAATCTTCATCCTGGTCACCGAGAGTAATGCCGCCTTCGGAAGAGAATACCTTGTGATTGGTGTCCACGTGCATAATGTCTTCGAAGCGAGTAATGGACCAATACGGACCAAACTCACTTTCCTCACAGAAATGTACAGGGGCTTCTTTTCGGAGTCGTTCGAAATAGGCCCAGTGCGCGTTCTGTTCAAACAGGTGCGATTGAGCGACATTAAAATGCCCGTCAAGCGGGATCGAATAAGGGTCTACAACAATTTCTTCTCTGGTGTTGATGGCTTCGCTCATATCTGGATCCGTGTTGTTGGGTGGGCGTTGGGTCGGCTAGTACTGGAATTCCGGCAGGTTTACGACAAGACCATTTAGTTCATCAGTCATGGCGATCTGGCATGAGAGACGTGAATTAGGTTCCCGGTCGGGGTTCAGGCCCAACATTGCGTTTTCCTGGTCATTGCCTGCGCCAACCCGGACCATCCATTCGCTTTCAACAAGTATGTGGCAAGTAGCGCAGGAGCACTCGCCGCCACAGTCGGCATCAATGCCGGGAACAAGGTTATCGAGAGCGATTTTCATGACCGAATCACCATTGTCCGCATCAATGGTTGTGGTCTCGCCGGAAAATTGAACAAAGGTAACTTTAGCCATTTAACTGAGTCATTTGATTAAAGGCGCAAAATTAGCAACAAAGGAGGGGTCTATAAAGGTGTTATATGGCCACAATATGATCCTTTTAGGACTAAATGAAAATGCAATGGGCTCAGGCCTGATAGCCCGTATTGGCATGTCCTGCAGGGATCGTCTCTCTAGCGAAGTTGCCTGAAACAGCTCTGTATCTGGTCGACTAGTGCCTGGGGTTGTTCAAAGGCGGCGAAGTGGCCACCTTTCTCCATCACCTCAAAGTGAATCAGGTTGGTAAAACGCGCTCTGGCCCACCTTTCGGAAGTCTTGAAGATCTCTTTAGGGAAAAGGGTGCAACCGACGGGAAGCTCGATTACGTCCAGGTTTGTATTTCCGAAGCTCTCCCAGTAGATCCTGGCAGAAGAGGCGCCAGCATCCGGCAGCCAGTACATCATCACGTTATCCAATAGTTCATCGCGCGATGCTACGTTTTCGGGATGACCGTCACAATCCATCCACTGGTAAAACTTTTCAAGAATCCAGGCGGCCTGGCCGATTGGCGAGTCGGCAAGGCCATAACCCAGTGTTTGAGGCCGGGTACTTTGTTGCTTGGAATAACCGGAATCATGATCCTGGTAAAACTGCATGGATTTCAGGGCGTCAGTTTCCTGATCAGTGAGATTGTCCATATTGTTCGGGTCGGGCGGAGCGATTGGCATATTCATGTGAATGCCTATGCAATGACCCAGGTTCTGAACGCCAATTTGTGCCGTGACAATTGAACCCCAGTCACCTCCCTGGGCCACGTAGCGGTCGTATCCCAGTCGGATCATTAGCTCATCCCAGGCGGTGGCAATGCTGTCGATGTTCCAGCCTGGTGAAACCGGCTTGTCGGAATAACCGAAGCCAGGCAGGGTTGGAATAACGAGGTCGAATGCATCACTCGCCAGGCCGCCGTGTTCAGTCGGGTTGGTCAAAGGCCCGATAACTTTTTGGAATTCGACGATCGATCCAGGCCAGCCGTGGGTCATGAGTAAGGGGAGGGCACCAGGCTGGGCTGACTTGATGTGTAAAAAGTGGATGCCGAGGCCATCTATTTCCGTTTTGAATCCAGGCCATTGGTTCAGAAGCGCCAGACGCGCTGGCCAGTCATACTGGTTTAACCAGTAGTCGTGGATCTCGATCATGTAAGAAAGCGGGATACCCTGGGACCAGTCTGGTGGGGTTTCCTTGTCTGGCCAGCGGGTTAGCGCCAATCGTTGTTTAAGGTCATTCAGTTCCTGTTCTGAAGTCTGAATGTTGAAGGGCTCGATATTTGTCATCACTATGCTCCCGTCTGGAATTCTGGTTTGAGATATTGGCTCGGTTAGTCGCCCGGGTGGATAACTATTTTCCCGATTGCTTTTCTGCCAAGCATTTTCATCATGGCTTTGCCTGTGTCCTGCAACCTGAATGTCTCACCGGATTGTGGGTTTATCTTGCCTGATGTGATCCATTCCATCAGGGTGTTGAGGACTTCTTTGGCAACAGATGGGTTGGAGGCGATGTGCCCGCCCCAGTTAACGCCGATGATTGAGCAACGTTTTAACAATACAAGGTTTACCGGAAACTTTGGGATGTCTCCAGAGGCAAAACCAACGACAAGGTATCGTCCATCGGGACCCAGGGATCTTAATGCAGGTTCAGCGTAGTCGCCTCCAACTGGGTCGTAAACGATATTTAGCGGCGTTCCGTCCAGGATCGTTTTTAGTTCTTCACGCCAGTCTTTCGAGTTGTAGTTAACAACATCGTCTGCACCGGCAGCGAGACAGGCGTCTCTTTTTTTCTTGCTTGAAGCAGCGGCAATGACTCTTGCACCTTTGGCCTTGGCAACATCGATAGCGGCAACGCCAACGCCACCACTCGCGCCCAGCACCAGCACAGTTTCTTTTTCCTTGATGTTTCCGCAATACACAAGTCCGTGATATGCAGTGCAGTAGTTGACGAGAAAACTGGCAGCGTTGTCATAACTGAGTGAATTTGGAATGGAGGTGCATCGACCTTCATCCAGGGTAATGTACTCTGCCAGACCTCCTGATGAGGGCGTGGCCAGTACGCGTTGACCCTGGTGTAAATGTTTGACCTTGTCTCCGGCACGCTCGATGATGCCTGAAACTTCGTTACCAGGAACAAAGGGTAATGTTGGCTTGATCTGGTAAAGGCCCGCAACTGTTAGCGCATCGACATATCCAAGACCCGTTGCTTCGACTTTGATCAGTACCTGATTTGGCTTTGGGACAGGTTGCTGCACCTCATGGATTTCCAGGGAGTCAGGGTTGGCAAAAGATTCACAAACAATCGCGCGCATGGAAAACATTCATCCGGTAAGAGAGAGCTGAACATATTAAGTGAATTGCCTTGAGGTAGCCATATGGCCAAAGACGTCTCTGATGACATATGATTTGTAATCTGCTACTCATAAGCGGTACTGATATATTGTTCGTTGAAACTCCGCTGGTGGCTAACTTGGCAGCTAGAGGAAGGACTCACCGGATGCTGCTCATCAACTACCGGATACCACTACTGACCTTTTAGGGGAAATGCTCGTGCAAATACAAACTGAAGGAATCCGACTGATGCTGTCGAAGATGGCGAACCAATGAAGGGCGCGTACAGGCTTGTGTTGTTTGTATTGGTTGGTTGGGCAACTGAAGGTTTCAAGGGTGGCGTATCGGCGAGCGGCCTGACGGGACCAGAGAGTGACATTAGGGGTAAAGCTATATGACTATTGGGCTCGGGCTTGGGATATCGCGGTTTCCATTTGATACAGCACGGGATTATTGGCGGTGGGTTGATCGTTGTGAAGACGGTGGTGTTGATTCGATCTGGCAGACAGACCGGCTGGTGTCGAAGGAGGCCATGCTGGAATGTATGTCAACTATGGCTGCACTGGCAGGGCATACAGAGAAAATCCGTTTTGGGATGAACGTCGCTTCAATTGCCCTACGAGATCCGCTCTTAACTGCCAAACAATGTGCGACGATTGATTTTCTTAGTGATGGAAGACTCCTGCCCGCGTTTGGTTTGGGTAGTGCTCTTGCCCAGGATTACTCCGCGACTGGCACTCAGACGAAAAGGCGAGGCAAGAAAGCAGATGAGGCCCTCGACATAGTCGCCCGACTGTGGACAGAAAACGACGTTAATTTCGACGGAGAATTTTTTCAGTATGAAGGAGCGTCGATTTCACCGAAGCCGGCAAACGCGAATATTCCCTTGTGGATTGGTGGTTCGAGTGAGGTTGCCATGCGCCGCACAGCGAAATACGGCACCGGGTGGCTAGGTGGTATAGACACGCCTGAGCAGGCCAAATTGGTCGTAGATGGCATTAAGTCAGCGCTTCTGGAAACAGGCCGCAGTATTGATGAAGATCATTACGGTGCTTCCTTTTTGTTTCGCTTTGGAAGCCCTGAAGATCATGTTGTAACTACCACTGCAAAGGGACTAGCAGCAAGGCTAAAACAGTCACCGGACAGATACCTGGTCGCGGGTGATGCAAAAGCGATGGTTGGTCGAATTCGGGAGTTTATTGATGCCGGTTGCCAGAAATTCGTGATGCTACCCATGGCAAATGGTACGACAGAAGTGATGGAGCAAACGCGGCTTTTTATTGATGAGATCCTGCCAGAGTTTGCTTGATTTCAGTCAGGTTATAGCTGGTCGATCACTTCCTGAAACCGTTGATAAATTTCGTCCTCAAGATAGTCTCTGAATTTTCCTGCATCAAAGTAAATTCCCTTGCAGAAGGGACAACACTCGAATTTTATTTCAAACCGGTCCGTATGTAGTACATGTTCCATTTTGGTCTGGCATTTTGGTCTGGCATTTTGGGCAGGCCACATCAAGAATTTCGTTGAACGTGGCGCCAAAAAACTCATCGCCAATGTCGATCGATTCTGCACCTTCCATACTTCGTAGTGTTTCTTTCTCAAGATGATCGAAGAACAAACCATGGCATTTTTCGCAGCGATCAACTTCAACATCGTTAATGCTGATGGTGTCCATTGAGCCTAAACACTTGGGGCATTGCATGCTGGTTTCCTTCGGTTAATCAGCCATGTTTTGGGAAAAAATGGCATGGTAAGAAAGCGTCATGGCTGAAGAATATCACAGCTGGAACTGTGGCTAGAAACCTGGTCGATAGATGATGCCTATGTGCTTATACCTTGGCGGGTTGTACTCGGTAAGAATAATCACGGAGGCTACATCCTGCCGGCCTTCGACCGGCATAATCGACATTCGGCTGATGTTCGGGATAAATTCCTCGTTCTAAACGTTATCGCTGAACATTCTGGCGGGGAAATGTGCAAGCACCCATGTTAGGCTGGTTTCAGAATAAACCAACTGGACACTTGTCCCGGAAAAGAGATGGCACAGGAGCCAGAAGCCAGAACAGGCCTGTTTGAGCGGAAAACCACGAACGACTATGTGGTGATGTGGAAAGGCAAGGAGATTTGCAGGTATGCCTCTGTCCGGGATTTTGTCGATGCTCATGCCGAGGGTCTGGCCGCACTTGAAGCGAACCAGGCGGATTTACTGGAAAGCTACTATAGAGATCTTTAGGCCCTGGTGCTTACCAGGTTATAGATATCGCGGCGATGGACGTTACCTGTCACAGAATGGGGTGTCTGAACTCGAGGAGCTTGAGTCAGATTGGGTTTCTACTCGTTGACACCGATCGCTATGGTGTCGTCTTCAACTCTTACCGGATAAGTGTTGATAGGTTCAAACGCTGGCGGGGCAGTGACCTTCCCATCACTTAATCTGAATTCAGCTCCATGGTAGGGGCAGGTGATACAACCGGCCGCAATGGTGCCTCCCTCCAGGGTGAATTTTTCATGCGAACAGTAGTACGAAACCGCGAAATAGTTTTCATCTTCCCTGCACAGAAGGATTTCTTCCCCATTCAGGTCAATGTACATTTGGTTAGTTACGGCCAGTTCCGTACACGCTGCAACGACGTAATATTTGAGTGTCATGATTTATATTTAAGCATTTTCTAACGCCATGCGAAAACCGGCTGGTCATAATCCAGCACCTTGGTGGCATTTCCATTGATGGCGACTTCCCTGAACTGGTACAACATTGCAGCGGTCGGGGCATAGATCACGTCATCGTGATAGTTCATGGAGAGCACCTGACGATCACTCTGTGGAATAGATTCAAGGTTGGGTGAATCGCCCCGAACGAGTTCCGTGAAAGTAAACGCATGAATCGACGCGACTTCGCCCGGGTTCGGTTTCAGGTCGTTTTCAATGACATCGGCCCAGACAACAACAGGTGTTATGACATATCCTGATCGCGTAACGTAATCGTCCAGCGTGCCAATGACATGCTGTTTACTAAGGTCCAGATTGATTTCTTCATGTAGCTCGCGAAGCGCGGCCTCAATCGCATCCTCGCCGTCATCTACTCGTCCTCCCGGCATCGCCCATTGTCCACTGTGTTCCTTTAATGTAGACGAACGTCTTGTCACGATGACTGAGGATTCGTTCTGGTGATCAAAGATGGTAATTGCAACAGCAGCATGCCGGTGTTCATCCAGTGGTTGCCTTTCGTCTTTGAATGTCGAAAGGTTGTGGTGAATGTTCAAGCGAGTTTCGTCGTTATATTGATAGTGAGAGATGGGATGCACAGTTATTGCCCTTTCAGTTCTTCGTTTATTGCGATAGTGAGATCCGCCGCCTCTGCAACTGCAGGGCACTGAGAGATGTCGCCGTCTCCCCCTGCTCTTACCCATCTGTGCAAGAAATCCTTAACTTCCCCGGAATGACATTGGAGTTTTTCTTCAGTCGATCCTAAGTACGTATCACTTGCGTACAGCGGTCCTGACATAAACGGGAAAAGTATTAAGACGCAATAACGCAACAGGGTGTTAGGAGTTCCTCAAATCCGGTAGCTGGTATGCTTGTTCTTCCAACTGCGCCCTGATGGTTTTCTTGTCGATCTTGCCCGTGGAGGTCAGCGGAATCTGGTCAACAAAAATTACATCATCAGGGAGTTGCCATTTTGCGAAAATTTCGGCGCAGTGTTCCAGAATCAACTCCGTCGTGATGTTCGATCCATCGACAAGGATCACCAAAGCAACAGGCCTTTCATCCCACTTTGGGTGTTTTTGTGCAACGACGGCAGCTTGCACGACACCGTCGAGCGCAACGATATGGTTTTCAAGGTCGACTGAAGAGATCCATTCTCCTCCCGATTTGATCAGGTCCTTGGAGCGATCAGCGATGATAAGATACTCTTCGCCGTCAATTTTTGCGACATCACCGGTCACCAGCCAACCGTCGTGAAATTTCTCTGGCTGGGGATCATTGTAATACTCGGCACAAATCCAGGGTCCCCGAATGAGGAGTTCACCTACCGTGTCCCCGTCGTGAGGCACTGGGTCCCAGTTTTCGTCAACAATTTCAAGCTCGAGTCCCGGCATGAGTAGTCCGGCTTTTGCGATGTTGTCAAACTGCTGTTCTTCCGTCAGATTGAGGTGGGACCGTTTGGCGACCTTACGGCTCAGGGTTCCGAGTGGATTGGTTTCTGTCATTCCCCAGCCCTGGATCATTTCCACACCCAGCTTTTCAAAGTACCAACGCATCAGCGAGACGGGTGGCGCGCTTCCACCACAAGTGAGTCGCGACAGCTTGCTAAGGTCATACTTCTTAGGGTTCTCTTCCAGCAAGTTTCTTATTCCCTGCCAGATTGTCGGTACACCTGCCGATATGGTGACTTCTTCTTGCGCCATTAACGCAACCAGTCTTTCCGGATCCATGAAGCGGTGCGGCAGCACCTGCTTACAGCCCAGCATGGAAGCGGTAAAAGGCAGTCCCCAACCCATGGCGTGAAACATGGGGACAATACCGCATACCGAGTCCAGCGAAGACAGCCCCATTGAGTCAGTCATTGCCTGGGTAACGGTGTGTAAATAGGTAGATCGATTGGTATACATCACACCTTTCGGTTTGCCGGTCGTGCCGCTTGTGTAGCACAGCCCCATAGGCGCGTTTTCATCAATCTCTGGCCATTCGAAATCCGCAGGTTGGTCTTCAATGAACGCTTCGTAGTCCGTCTGGTTTGGAAAGCCTGACTCTCCACCTTCGCCATGCCGTGATATGACCAGCAGCTCAACGGTTGGGATTCTATCCAGGATTGGTTCAAGAAGTGGTAGAAGGTCTTCGTCTGCGAATATCACTCGGTCAGCCGCGTGGTTAATAATATATTCCAGGTCAAAAGAGCTTAGGCGGATATTCAGCGTGTGAAGAACACAGCCCATCGACGGGACCGCCTGATACAGCTCCAGATGGCGGTAGTTGTTCCACATGAAGCTGGCGATTCGATCCCCGGGTTTAACCCCATGGTCTGACAAAGCGTTGGCCAGTTGCCTGGACCGGGTTGCTGTAGCTTCCAGGGTCTGCCGGTGTATACCGTCCGCGAGGAGGGTGACAATTTCGACGTTTGGGTCAAGTTTCGCGCCGCGTCCAAGGATCCGGGACATTAGCAGGGGTGTTTTTTGCATTGTCATAACACGTTTCTCTGGGGTTATCGAGAAGTGCGCTAGGATAACGGAATGAGTCTGTGAAGCAAACAAAGACCTGTAGGATTAGCGAGTGCTGGTAGAGCTTAGCCTGAATTATTGGTTGGCGCTGTCGCCTGGTGTTTATGGTGGAACCAGGCCTCCAGGGTAAAGAGCAGTAGTGCAACCCAGATACAACTAAATGTAACAAGACGATCAATACCGAATTCCTCATTGTAGACCAGTACGGCTATTATCAGCGTCATGGTTGGTGCGATGTACTGGAACATCCCGATGACGGTCAGGGGGAGCCGGGTCACTGCAGCGGCGAAACACAGCAGTGGAAACGAAGTCACGAATCCCCCCAGCATGAGCAGCAAATCAATTTCTATATCATTGCCAAAAACCATTGTTTGTCGGTAGGCTATCCATGCGATGTAGGCGAGTGCAAACGGTGCAACGATCATTGTTTCAATGGCAAGTCCTGCGATAGCGTGAAGCCCGAGATTTTTGCGCAACAATCCATAGAAACCGAAACTGAATGCCAGCCCCAATGCAAGCCATGGCATGCGTCCGAAAAGAATCAGTTGGATTGCGATGCCTGTTCCTGCGACTATCATTGCGATCCATTGCAGCGGTCTTAAGCGTTCTTGCAAAAAAATCACTGCCAGGAAAACACTGACCAGAGGGTTAATAAAGTATCCAAGGCTGGTCTCGGTGATATTTTGGTTAACGATCGCATAGATAAATACGAGCCAGTTGATCATCAGTAGCATGGCGGTCAGGAACAGCGTTGGGAGTCTTGCGAGGGAAACTCTTAGTTCCTTTAAATCGCCTGTGTACGTCAGGATACAGATCAGCAGCACAAGGGCCCAGACAGTCCTGTGTGCCAGTATTTCCCAAGGGGAAACGTGATCTATCCATTTGAAGTAAATGGGGACGATACCCCAAAAAAGATAGGCAGAGAGCGCAAAGTACATTCCCTGTTTCGTTCTTTCGTCACTCATGACAAAAAACATCTGTCGTGTGCAGGGCGAGCACTCTAAGCGACTGTGTATCCAAGTTCAAGGTTCTGGTGAATCAAGGTATCACGACCAATCAGATAATTGCGCGGCGGTACTGGATTGGTTGATGTACGATTTATATCGATTGACGAGGTCGTCAAGAAAACCTTTGCTTCCTGGTGTTTCGATAGCCGGTGCAGATCTGGCTAGGTTCGATCAATGATGACCGCCGTGCCGGTGGCGCTGACCATCATCATACCGTTGGTCTTGCCAAAGCTTTCGTAGTCAATATTGACACCAATGACGGCATTGGCACCCAGTTCGTCCGCCCAGTCTTCTAGTTCAGCGAGGGCGATTTCACGCGCCTTGCCCAACTCTCGTTCTTAGGCGGCTGACCGTCCGCCGACGATGTCGCGCACTGCAGCGAATATATCCCTGAATATATTGGCACCCAGAATTGCCTCGCCGGTGATTACGCCAAGATATTTGGCTACTATGGCCCCTTCTACGGAAGGGGTAATGATCATTGGTATTCCTCTTGAAGACGGTTAGAAAGTATTTGGTTGGGGATTATGAGCGGGTGTTGAACTGAATTAGTGTCGAACAATAAGAATTTCACCTGACGCATTGACCGGTCGCTTCAGGAATTTTTCCACCAGCTCGACATCATCGAGATTCTCGTCGCATTTTACGGCCAGTTCGCTAAATGGGGGGCGACAGGGGTCAGAGACCATTATTTGCTTCACTCCGGCTTTCTTCGCCCGGCCCATCAAGTTATAAAGTTCGTGGCCCATCTCATCCCAGAAACATATATCGGCACCCATTACCACGTCAAAATTGCTCAAGTAATTGACGGTAAGCTGCTTGAACGTCTTCTTTTCTCCGGACATTTTGAGTCTGTTCATTTCGGCGTGTAGGTCAAGATAAGGCAAAACGTTCTCGTCCGCGTCAATGCCATGTACCTTGTTGCCAAACTGTTTGGCACAATAGAGTCCCAGCAAACCCCAACCACACCCGATTTCCAGTACTCGGGAACGTTTCGGTAATGGGTTCTTCTTCAAGTAATCCATGATCAGGTAACTTGAGTTCCAAAATTTGTTGCCATGAATTTCGGCGACTTTCCCGTCACGTTTTAGTTGCCTGATACGGGGGTGATTTGCATTCAGGATCTTCAAGCCAAAGGCCTGACGATGCGTCTTGGTTACCATATGTTTACTTCTAGGGTTTATAAAGGTGGCTAGTCTATCAGCCGCCTCAGACTTCACGCCATCTTCTGTGGGGTAAACGCGTCCCTACCGTCCTGGTAGTTAAAGAACCCTTGATCAGCATTTCGATTGACTAGATGTCTCTCGTACATGGGGTGGTGAAGGCTTCTGACTTCGTGTTCAATGTCGAATAAGGCTTTTCCATTGTTTGGGTCAACAATAGTCTGAAAGCGGTACTGGTTTTGGTCTGACTCCTCGGTGATCAGGTTGTTGTCCTTAAGGTACCTGTGTGGTCCTGAAAAGTTCGATACGTATACCGCAATGTGGTGTCCATCATAGGAAGGTTCGGGTTTGCGCGTTTCCTTGAATCGAATGAATTGTTCCTGGCCGATAAGAACCTCACACTGGTTTTTCCCTTTGTTGATGTGGATTTGGCATCCCATGACCTGCTCGTAGAATCGTCCGATTCCGGGCGCAGAGTCAGCGGGTACTTGGAATTCGACGTAGGGAATCCCAAGTTGTGCTTTGCCGAACTTGCCGGGGGGAAAACAGCGGAGGTGATTCCCCCAGGGGCAGGTGATGTCCACGTGGTATTTTCTTTCCGTGAACGTAAATTGGGTATCTTTTAGCCGACGGCCCATTTTCTGCAGCCGCACCAGAAGCGATTTCAGGTCGGGTACCACAACACCGATATGGCCTCTCAGGACCTGGGCTTCGGCCGTAGGCAGATGGAACTGTTGGCGGCCAACGTTGATCCAGACGTTGGTTGGACCGAAATCCATGTAAGGGTCTCGCGTGAATCCGAGTAGATTGACATAGAAAAGCGTCGCCAGAGGTTGGTCCGGAACAGTCACATTGACATGTTCCATTGCCAGAATGTTTCCGACATCCACTTCTGATCGATTAAATTTAACCTTGTTCATGTTGTTCTCCGGTCCCGGACAGGGACTGCTAAAATGAACTAACTTGAGAGCATCTGTCAAAACATATTTAGAAGAAATCTATGAAGCATTTATTAGCACGGTTTTTGATGGTCGGTATTGTCGTTCTGGCGACGGGCATTGCGACTGCATCACAGTTTGAACTCGGTGTAGAAAGTCGAACTCGCCTGGGGTTAACCGTATTTAACTCAAATCTCACAGTGGTTCGGGATCAGCGAGAAGTGGTGCTCCCGACAGGAGAGATCGAGCTGGAGTTCACCAATGTTGCGCGAACTATTCTGCCGCCTACCGTTTCAATAAGTTCTGCTGCTTCCCGGGGGTTTTCTGCCAATCAACAGAACTATCGCTTCGACTTGTTGAACCCTAATTCCCTGCTGGAACGGTTTGTCGGAAGCAAAGTAAAATATAGCAAATTCCTGCTCCAGGAAAAGGGCCACGAAAAAATATTACGTGAAGGAATACTCCTTTCGATCAATCCGGAAATTGTAAAGTTCGGTGACATTATAGAAATTTCGCCAGAGGGGACAATTTCCTTGCCGTACGTCCGGGACGACCTTAACACTTCGCCGACCCTCGTTTTTAAAGGTGAAAACCAAAAACCCGGTAAGCAGGAACTCACGGTTCGCTACCATGCGGCCGGCGTCGGATGGGAGGCGGACTATGCGTTGACCTTGGAGAAAGAAGCGAGCCTGAGTGGCTGGGTCACCATTCGAAACCAGAGCAGTTCGGATTTCGCGGTGGATGAACTTGTACTTGTGGCGGGTGACGTCAACCGAAACCCGGGCGTTCCAAAAGTGATGGCGGAAGTGCAGCACATGAGATCAACAGCTAGTTTCGACTCTGCCAGCCCCGTGACATCCAGTCGCGGTGATTATCACGCTTATCGCTTTCCCGGACAGGTCAACCTCCTGAACCAAGACATGACCCAGCTGAAACTGATTTCAGCGGACGGTATCCGGTATGAGAAATCTTATCGACTTGCTTTCGTTGCGCAACGTTTTGGGAATCAGGCCGCCCAGGAATCGTCTCCGGCTGTTTGGATAACCATAGCGGGCTCACGGGGAAGCGGCCTGAATAAACCTTTGCCTGCAGGGAACATTCGAGTCTACGAGCGAGACGAGGCAAGCGAAACTTTCATCGGAGAATCCAGGATAGATCACACCGCCGCTGGACATAAAATCGACATTTCGATTGGACGTGCTTTCGATGTTTCAGCAAATCGAATCCAGACATCCTTCCAGCGTTTTGGGGAAAGGGAAGCAGAGGTGGGTTACCGGATAAAAATGACGAATGACAAGCCGGATTCTGTCGTCGTTAGTGTAGAGGAACAGCTCACAGGTGATTGGACGATTATCAGTGAGAGCCAAAAAGGAACAAAACGAGACAGCATGACTTATGTCTTTGAGTTGAAAGTGCCTTCACAAGGTAACGTCGAGTTGGAGTACTCAGTTCGATTCAAGTGGTAGAGCATTAGTAGGCTCGAAAGTCATTCAGGCCAACAAAGGTTCCGCCATTTTTCTCACACAGTGTCCTCATCAGGATCGAAAATTTTATCCCTGTTTCCTGATATCGGGGTGGGTTGGCGAATTGAACCGGAAAACCGACGCCATGAATTCTCACCAGCCGATTTCCTTTTGAATCCGTGCGATTGATTCGGTCGACGACATCAACGACTTGCTGGATTGATCGCCCGCTGAATTCATCCCCAAAAACATACAGGCTGATTTTCCTCCCGGGTTTGTAGTAGGTGCTAATGGCTTTCGTTATGCCTTCGACCGGAGATGAATTTGAGAATACGTTCCATGAACGCAATCTATCGATAATGGCACGACGACGGGCATTTGTATCTGGAATCCATGCGCCGGCGTACTGGGTAAACATGTAGTTGCCCATGTCGTTCATTACCTGGATACCTTTTAGGCGGGGGTAGACAGCCAGTGTTTCTGCTACCTTCTGCAGCACAAGTGGCCAAGCGTAGTTGTACATACTGCCAGAGGTATCAATGATGAAGATGACGTACTCGCTGTCAACGGGAATACCGCCAATCTTGTCTTCATCCGCGGTGCGTCTGTAGTCTGCCAGTAGCTTTGCCATTTCATCCGTCAGTGATTGTTTCGCCTCAGCGAGTTTGCCCTCGATCAGTGTTGATACCTTGGTTTTATCAAGTGTTTTTTCATGTTTGGATTTGAGCGCAGACAGCTCGGCATTCAGTTTCAGTAATCTGACGATCTCTTCGGATTGCTGATCTTCCTTTCGAATCATCTTTCGGTTGATGTCTTTGGCTTCGCCTCGCAGGTCAAAAAGCTCCTCTTGGAGTGCGGCCAGGTAGCCTTCTAAATTCGATATGGTATCTTCAATGACAACCGGTTCGAATACTTTAGTGAGTACCAGCAAAAGAATGATCGCACCGAAACCGCAACTGATCACGTCCAGGAATGAAAGACTTATGCCTTCAATTTCTCGTCTGTTCCTCATCTCATATCGTCCAAGTCATCTCCTCCAAACCCTTTCGTCCCAGTCTTCTCATTCCGGTTAAGGCCAATCCTCTGGTGGTGCCATAAATGAGCCGCCGGTAATCTGGGCGAGCCGCCAATAAGAAGGTGCCGCCATGGGGTCTCCTTCCATTGGAAATAGAATCACGTTTACCGGACTCTCATTAGGTAGCAGATTGAGGGCGCTGGTAAACAGCTCAACCCGACCCCTGTTGTCGATGGTTGATTTCCTGGGTGGCTCGATGCCCATGGTAGGAAGACTGTCTATAATCAGGAAAATGTTGTCAGGCTGTGGTTCCATTTGAGCGGCGATCGCAAAGGCGTTGTGCAAAGAAGTGCCGCCCTGGGGGATGGTTTTTTTAATGCCTTCTATTGAGCCATCGGTGTCGGCCCTTTCGGCTGTCCTTAACCAGTCAGCGTCAGTGCCGGGTATGGTAGGTTTTGTTTCTGCGTTGAATGTAAATAGCTGAAAATTCGCATCCTTGGGCATGTTTGCAGTGATCCACTCTACGGTTTTTATGGCGCGTTGCCACTTTTTGGATGCAAGCTTCTGTTCATCGGACATATTCCTGCGCCTGATGATGTTGACGATGGTTTTGTCGAGCATGCTGGCGGACGAATCAAGAAGAATAAGGATGTGTTGTCCCCCGACCTTCATGCCGGTGAGATATTGACGGTCGCCTTCCCCCACCACTGAGCGTAGCGCGGTACCTGCTGTTTCGTCGGCGGCGACGCTGCCCTCCATATTAGCGGTCTGCTCTGCAAGTTCCTTGAGCTCTGATTTGAGCTCTTCGATACTTTTGTCTTGGCTTGCCCCAGCCTGTTGCAAATTGGCAAGCTCTGATTCGAGTTGCCGGATGGTGTTGATGACTTCAATCGCCAGTTGTTCAGTGGTGATAATCTCGTCTTCCTGCTCCTCTGCTGTGTTCCGCAGGATGATCAGGTCCGCGGTCTCTTCTTTGACTTCTATCTCGAATTTTTTGACCTCCGCCATGAGTTGGGCATTGAGTTCCTGACTGGTGGTCACCGTTGCATGGTTGATAATGATATAGATGAGAATCACCGCCCCGAATCCACAGGACATGATGTCCAGAAAGGAAAGGCTGAATATGTTGGTTTCCCGTTTCCTAGCCATCTTGAGAAACCGAAATCAACGTTAACTGATCCCCGGCCAGTTCAATTTGATCACCAGGCTTTAGCGGTCTGTCAGGGTCCACCGCGGCGCCGTTGATCTTTATCGTGTCTGTAGCGTCACATTCGATCATTACCTGGTTGTTTTTGGCGTAAAGCGTGAATGCAGGATCATTGCTGAATCTGGGCCCTGCGGAGAGATCGGCATCGATGGAAAGCGCCTTGCCGATGGCAGTTGCCTGGTGACGCCATAAAATATGAGTTGCGCCGGTGGTACTGGTTTCCTGTTTTGGGGGGGGCGCCACTTCACCGGTCCCCAGTTGGACGACGTGGCTGACGGTGCCTCCATTGCCGATGATCGCGGCGTTATGGATTGCAGCAGAGTCATTTGCTTTTTCCTCTGGCAGATCGATGATCTCCAGGTTTGCAACCAGCTTGAGCGATTCTTTGAGTCCTGGAAAGCCCTGGAGTCGGTGGGACAGGAGCAGACTGGCGGGCTCGTTAGCGGACGTTTCGCTGCGGATGGCTTGAACAATCTGTGGATACAGTGGTGTGCAGGCCTTCAGCAGGTTCTCTTGCGAAATTGCGACGGAATGTTCTGTGTCTGCCGCTTTAAGGCTAAACGAATGCGTGCTGCTGTCTTGCAGATTTCTGATCCAGCCAGGTAGCAAATTGAATAGCTGTTGTTCGGTGTCTGCATTGTGCATCGGATCAAATCGCGTGGTCTGTATAAACTGACTGGCAATGATGTTCGCCCAACGATCCAAGAGGGTGGATAATCCGGTTTCCAGAATGGTTTTTACATTTTTTCTCGCCAGGATGCCCCGATTGCTAATCTGCGTGAGAGTGAATGAATGAAGGTGGACGTCAAGGTGAATAACATTGGAACGCAGGGGAAGATTACTGGCTGCGATGACGGACTGGTCAACGATGCCTTTCACGGGCATTCCACACTCGCGGGCGATGCCTAGTAGCAAAGCGAGGTCGTTATTTAGGTAGTAACCTGGGACTATCAAAATTACGTTCGCCACTTCTTTGCTGACAGGTAACCAAAGGTCTTCCAGGTGAGCAAAGGCAATGTCCGCGTGGTGACGGACCTGTTCGGTACTGTTAGGCAGTGGGTTGGTGTTTAACTGGCTCCAGAAGCGATTGTTTGTCCAGCGCGGAAGAAGCTTTACATTTTTGCTCGCTTCTTCTCCGGTCAGCAAGCTGTTGTCGTTGAGTACGGCGATACCGGGACTGGTTCGAACCAGTTCGCTGTCAACGGTGAGCTGAATTCCAGCGTCATTGATATTAAATACGGCAATGCTCAAGTTCGACTCCGATTAGGTCTGCAGGTGGCGAACGAGGCGCACGTCACAATATTCTTCTGCATCGAGCGCCAGCCGCTCCTGGGCTAATTGCAGCTGGTGCAAAAGGAACATAATCAAAATACTGATCAACAAGGCGACAAAAGTAGAATTGAATGCGACGCCAAGTGATTGGGTAACGCCCGTAATATCTCCTTCTACTGCCTTGTGAGCCTGGCCAAGTGCCTGGCCAATACCGCGCACCGTGCCAAGGAACCCGATAGACGGGATAGCCCATGCAATATAGCGAATCATTGAAAGCTCTGAATCGAGGCGCTCGGATTCGGAATCGCAGATAGCCCGCACCGCATGCGAGACATCCTGAATGTTTCGGGTAGACCTGAATCGATGCAGCGCAGTGAGCAGGGTGCGCGGTAAAAGATATCCATGCTGTTCCTCGGGTAAGGCTTGGATTGGCCTTGAGTATTCGCGTGTGTCTTCGGGAAGGATGCTGGTTCCCTGATTAAGGGGTATCAGATCGAGTCGCAGAACGCTTTTTTCCTTGGCTGTCTGAACTGCCTTGTAACCCATTAACGACATGGCCCAAAGCATGAGAATCAAACAGGCTTCCTGTTCAAAATCCCTGATGACGACATAGGCGGATCTTTCAGGGACATAGTCAGGATTGGCGTTCAGCTGTATTGCCTGATCTTCAAGTGCCAGGGCTGCGTTTGGCCGCACAATTGAAACGTAGATGGCATGTACCAGGATGATGGCGATGATGAGTGAAAAAAGCTGGTAGATAAATTCAATTGGTAATTTTTTGCTCATGGCTTTCCCTAAAAAAGACGCTTGATACTTAAATATCCACTGGAAATGTTACCGCGTTGTCGGCACTGATTTCTTCGCTGGGCTGAAAGTTTTTGAATGCATCCCCGATATCTCGTGCTCGAAGGTTACCACCCTGGGGGGTAGGTTTAGGTGATTGTTTAGATGATAGCTCAGACAACGGTTCAGAGGTTTGTTCCTCGGATACGTTAACAGGTTCGATGTCTTCATCGAGGATTGGGTCAATCTGGCCTGAGCTGCCAGCGGTGGGTGCAGGTTCCTGCTGATGTTCACCTGCACTCAACGGTAGAGCGAACAAAGCGGCGAGTGTAATAGTGAGAAATATTGTGTTGCTGGTCATTCAACAAATCTCGCGATGCGAAATCCAACATCTGGCCTTGGGTCTGATCCGTAATCTCTGAACGTCCAGCGGAGTTCGCTGAACCGGCCATGTGTGTAATTTGAACCTCGAATAACGTAATAATCTCCCTGGACCGGTCCTAGTGGGTCTACCAGGGTTTTCCGGTGTAATTCGACTGAGTAGTAGTCGTTTATCCATTCCGAGACGTTGCCCGCTAGATCAAAGATGCCCAGCTCATTAGGCGCATAGGTGCCTGAGGGCGCAGGTCCTCGAAAGTTATCGTTATAACCCTTGATACTGTAAGGCACCATGTTGGCTGCAGAAACATCGGCGTAGTTACCTGAACCGGCAGTGGGTGGCATATTGTCACCCCAGGGAAATCTGGTGGGTAGTTTCCCTGAAGCGTAACGTGCCGCCCATGCCCATTCTGCTTCGGTGGGAAGACGGTATCCGATGGTAGTTGGCGACCGTAGGCGCCACTGGCCATCTTTTAGTTCATATGCGGCGGGTAGGCCATCCTTTTCACTTAGCCAGTTAGAGAACCTGACAGCTTCTTCCCATGAGACATTGACGACCGGTCGGTCTTCTTCGCTGAGGAGTGCTCGCCCCAATAATCCGGAATCATGACCGGGATCAAATTGTTTGAATGAACGATTGCTAATTTCCTGCTCACCAAGATAGAAAGATCGAGTCAGTTCGACATTTTTTTCAATTTCATTTGATCTTCTGCCAGGTTCCCGTCGACCTGCACCCATACCAAAGGTTTCGGGAATAATAAACCTGAGAGTATCACCGAGGGCGGTCGAAATTTGCTGGGGAATCGATGAAACTCTGGCAGCTTCCTCGGTTAGCATGACGATGTTCAGCTGTTGTGGTAATCCTGGCTGCGGAATAACTTTTGTCTCATAGCTCGCATAGCCTGGCAGTTCGACGCGTAGCTTGTGAGCGCGTGCGTTGAGTTCAAGCGTCTGGTTTGCGTCACCCAGGGCTTGATTGTCCACAAACAGGGATGCCCCCGGTGGTGTTACTGTTAGCTTTATCAGACCTACAACCGGTTTCAGCGAAAGGTTCAGGCTAAGGTCCTCGTCAGGACTAACCGATAACGACCTTGTGTGGTTTCGGTAACCGGCGCGTGTGGCAACCAGTAGGTAGTTTTCGGCCGGTGCGAGCGTGACCGAAAGAGGCGTTTGGCCGTAGTAATGACCGGAAATAGTGACGTTGACCCCCGCAGGGTTACTGACAATGTTCAACTTGCCGTCAGCTTTTTCCATGATCACTCGATCCAATTCCTGGTGCTCCTGAGCAATCACTTCCAGTAGCGATTCGAACACTTTGTACCCGGTCTTCCTGATTTGTAAGGTTCGCTCACCTTGGATCACTTCCAGGATCGCCGGGGTCGTTCCAACCAATTCGTCATCGATATATATTTTTGTTTCACCTGGCATAGAGTCAATTGAAATGTTTGCCCATGCTGGCAGTAATGTGATTTGCTCAGATTGAAACTGCCTCTTACCCGCAACCTTGATCACCTTCTGGGCCGAGAGGTATCGAGGATGGTTAACGAAGATGTCCCTTGATCCTGCATCCACTTCGTTGATGGTGAGGGTGGTTTCGCCTATTAGCGTCTGATCAACAAAAACTTCTGCACCGGGGACTTCTGTTCCTTCGTGCAGAGCGATGATTTCCACGATGCCCGGTAGTTTCCTGAGAGAGAAGTTGAAATTCTGGTCGGCTTCTTCAGTCAGGCTGACAGTTGATTCAAGGGGATAATAGCCTTCTGCCACCGCGCGGATGTCATAGTCGCCCTGTAGCATTAAAAATCTTTCACCGAGTTGATACGTCGGGTAGCCACTTAAAATGTCAAATTTCGTTTCAACGGGATCGAAATCGAATTTTACGGCCCGAGCATTGAACATGAATAGCGCGACCGTTAACAGAAGCCCAAACAGGACCAGGATTGAAATTTTTGCCGGACTTGGTTGGAAGAATGGTTTTTTGCCAGGGGCGCTGGGTCTGGAAAAATCAGACGGTTCTATGATGACGTTTTCTGATTCCGCCATTACTTGACTCTCTCTGTGCTGGCGATTTCCAATACTGGCGATGATTCACCAGCCAGTAACACTAAACCTTTCCGGACATCGCGGTATCCAAGTCGTTGGCCAACTACCGTATAGCGGCCTGGTATGAGAAACACCACTTTGTTGGTCACTTTCCCGAGGGCCGCGTGCCGTCGAACCGTAACTTCCGTCTTTCCATCGGAATTGATGGTGACTGGTATTTCAATTCTTGCCGTGGAGATGAGTCGCGCAAGGATATCGATGTGATTTAGCAGCTGGCCGGTTTGTGGTTTGGCCCGAGAGGCCTGCCTGAGTGTTGAGGACGCTTCTGCAAGCCCTTCGTTGCTCTGCAATAAGGTTGGGTCGCGGAGGAATTCCTGCAACCGCTCTTGAAGCGCCAGCCGGGACTTCGCATAGGTCAGCCCGGTCAGCGCAAATTCCAGGGATTCAGCAATCGTCAGGGCCGCTTCATATTCTTCGATGGCCCCCGGCCAGTTCTCCGATACGAGGTGGGCCTGCGCATTTTTCTGGTGATCCAAAATAATATCGTTCCGTTCAGATTGTTCTACCTGCAGTAAACCATCTTCAGGTTCAGCTGAATCCGGCAGGATCTTTTTCGCGCGTGAGAAACCCTTGCGAGCCTCGTCATAGTTCTTACTCGAAATCTCGCGAAATCCTTCTGACATGGCTATCTGGAAGTTTCGTTGCGTGATGGCGCGTTGAATGCGAGACAGACCTTGTTTTGCCGGTTGCCATTCGCCATCGAGATCCTTCGCTGTTTTAAAAGTCGCGAGTGCGGTATCAAGCTCCCCATTGCGCTCAAACACTTCACCCTGACGAACCAGGTCCTGTACCTGGTCCAGAGTCTCAGCACGGGCCAGTTTGTGTTGTAAATCCTTGCTTTCACGATCTATTGAGGTGGCGATCGTGAATGAGGTAAGTGCGGTTTCGGCATCGCCTTCAAGCAGTGCTTTGTCACCTGAATCGGTGTGTTTTTCCAGTTCACCGGGTGTCCGGGATTTAAGCTTAGCCAGGCTGGCCAGTACTGCTTTGTATTGATCGAGCGCAGAGTCAAACTGCTGATTCCTGTACATGTTATCTGCAGCATCCAGATCTGCGCCGATCTTTTCATAATCATTGCGCGCCCAGAAAATAACCCCGGTATCCTCCAGATCGAGCTGTTGTCTCAGGATATCGCGCGCGAGCTTTTCACCCTGTTCCTGAAACATCTCAAGCCGCGCGGATTCCAGTGGGGTAATAAAAGGCGCTGGCGTGGACGTTGCGGCGGGTCCCCCTGTTGTAATCACCGCGGGACTATTTGCTGAAGAGATGGATTCCGACGGTGTGTTTGTGGGTAAAAAAGCAAACAGTAATGTGGCAAAAATGAGAAGACAGACACCCGCAAGTAGAACCCGTTGCAGGGGTATAGCCTGATCCTGACGTTTGCCGATAAGGTCCGGGGTAGGCGTTGTAGTCGTTTCCAGAACCGAGGATGGTCGGCGTGAAAAGGTGACTGATTCTATTGCCGTTGAGCTGTCCTCGAAATGATTTCCCAGCGAATCACGCAACTCAAGAAGAGTGGTGGGGCGTTCAAATGGAGATTCACTCAGCATAGCGCGAAGCTGACGCTCAAGGTGAGCATCGAGTGGCAAATCGAGCTCCACATCCTTTTCCCAGCGCTTGCCGGTAAGCGCTTTAAACAAAATACAACCCAGCGAGTAGATATCGTCATCAGTGCCCGGATCCCTGCCGGCCAGAACCTGTGGGCTTAGATAGGCTTGCTCATTGGCAGGGTAGGTAACGGCAGGTAACGCGAAACCGGTGATGTGGACGATCCCTGACGCGTCTACCATGATGTTGCCCGGGCATAGTGTTCCGTGTGCGATGCCAAGATTATGCGCATAGATGAGAGCCCCCAATAGTTGCTGGAGTAGGGGCCAGATTCCTGGGTCGTCAAGGTTAAGAATTTGGCTATCCGTCAGGTAGGGTTCAACCAGGTATTGAATCCCATCCTCGATGCCTGCCTCGACGTTGAGGGAAATGTTTTGATGTACGAGTCCCCGGAGTGTGCTGACGCGTTTATTAATGGATGACCAGGTATCGTCATCCAAAGGCATCGCCATGAACTTGACCAATACCCGATCGCCAGTTTGGCGGTGCGTGGCAATCCAGGATTCAACAGGCGAAGATGAGTCGGGATCCGAGGCTGACCTTTTACTCAGAACATATTGTTTCGGGAACACTTGACCTTCCCGGAGTTGCAAATTCATTGACACGACCGATGATTAATACGATGCCTGGCTATTGTACTTTTATTGTGACGGGATACTGGTTTCCTGTGCGTAAATTTCCCGAAGAAGTTTTCGCCACTGAACATACTGTTCCTGTGCAGTGCCAGTAAGTTCTATAGTCCTTCCTTCGATATCAAGCACATAAGGTGTGATTTCGGTGCCGAGGGACTGGCTCAGTTCGCGCAGGGATTCGGCATGGATTTCTGCTTCCTTACGGCGCTGCAATCCACTTTTGATAGCGCCAACACCTCCTATCACCGCTCCCGCTGCAGCGGCATCAGTTGCCCAGCTGTTACTTTCACTGCCTGCTGCTATCCCGACAGCGATCAACCCCACACCGGTCAAAAGCCTGGTTCTCGCCTGGCGCTGAACTTCCCGAAGACGGATGGCCTCATCATAGGTCGCATGCCTCCATTCATCGTAGGACGGTTTCATGTCACGATAGAACCTGGAATAGTAGTCATCCAGCGTGTCAACAAACAGGTACTCCTGCTCCTTAATTCGCGCAACTCGCTGCATCATGCTGTCGGTCTCTGCGGGAAGCTGAACAACTTTCATTTGGCCGCGGTTGGGTTCCTCCAGGTAGCCAGCAAATGCATCAGGAGCAAGGTCGCTTGCGAATTTCAGGCTTGCGACGGTTTTGATTTCCAGAAGTTGCTCCCTGGAAAGTCCTTCTCGCGTCCCAAGTAAATCGTTGGCTATATCATTGTAGAGATCCTGAAACGGATCCTCCTTTGGTTTCTCGTAAGAGAATCTACTGGCCACGTCTTCGTAAGTCCGCTCAAACCAGACCTTGCCCCTTGCATCCGTTGCACGCATTAGTACCTTTAGCTGCTCTCCATCAGATTCGAGTATTTTCCCCTGAAGTTCCAGGTCAACGGATTTGCTGGACTCAGGTGTTACGCGAACTGCACCCCAGTTACCTGTTAGCTCAAGCGTGTCTTTTAACTGGTATGAGATGTAGCTCGATTCAGCGCGACGAACATCGGGCACAATGAGTTTTTTTTCAATCTGCGCGAGGTCCTCGGGGATATTCGAGTCGACTGGCAGGATGCCAATGTCCAGAAGTTCGTCATAGGGAATTAGTTCAGCCGCCTGTGTTGCTGGCGTCGAATTGTCTGTAACTACCTGTGTCGTTGTGCATCCGGTAAGCATGATGACGGACAGCATCAGCAGGCTAGTGGCTACGGAGATTCGCTTTTTCATACTAGGTTCCTGGCTAACCGGGTCATTTATAACCCGGCCTTGTATTTTTTGTATTCATCCCACAACTTTGCGCGTAGGTCTGGGTCTGTTTCTGCCGCTGCAGCTTCACGGAGTTGTTGGGCAACAATATCATCGCCTTGGGCGCTTGGTACGTCTTCCGGCACGGGCGGAGTGGTGCTTTCGATCTCTGTTTTTGTTAGCTCGCCGCCTTCTGGCATCCTTCCACGTTCTATGACGTCGGGGATTCCTGGCTCAAGCCGTTCATTCGTGTTCTCTTCAAATGTTCCCGATCCCTGCTCCAGTCCTTTGCCACCCAGTACTGCAACTCCTGGTACATTTTCAGCGGATGTCGGCGGTGGTGTACTGCCCAATACTTCATTTCGTGCACCCAGAATTTTGCCTTCAAATACGGCAATAGACTCGTCGAGTGCTTTGTCAAGTTCACTGCCACCATTACCGTTTCTGTGGCCTGGGTAAGATGTCTGCGCTCCACCTTCCCCCTGATCGGCCGGTTGACCGGATTCAGACCCTGACTCTCCGTCTCTCTCTCCCTCTCCCTCTCTCTCTGTCTCTCCCTTCAATTGTCCAAAATCCGGTAGCTGGATACGGGAATCAAAAATCGAATCTGTGGCAATGACAATGGCAACGTTGGCTTCGTTTAAGGCCTCTTCGGCATCAAGGATTGTGCCTTCCTCGGGCGTGCCCTCAAATATGTCGCTGATGTCCATTAAATCCTGACCGGCGATGATGACAGAAACCCTTGCCCTCGCCAGTGATTTTTCAGCTTCGGCAAGTTCTGCATCAGTTTCAGCCGTTTCAAGTGCCACTCCCGCTGTCTGAATTGCAATGCCGGCTTGTTCCAGAGCTTCCTGTGCAGCCCGAATGTCCTCAGCAAGATCCTCCGGATATTCACTGCTGGGACTACCGCCTTCCGTTGGCGGCAGTTCACCGCCAGTTTGAGCGTTTGGTTCGTTCTCCATCGGCGTATCACCATCACCCTGGGCGGGTGATCCATCTTCCATCAACTTATCGTCTTGAGCCTGTGTTGGTGCGCCGCTTTCGATCACCATTTCGGCTGATTCACTTGAATCTGGGGGACTGTCTTGTTGGCTTGAAGACGGCAAGGAGTCGCTATCCTCATAGGTCTCTGAATCAGTCTCGCTTGGGTTTTCGCTATCTGGAATTAACGGGTCCCATTCCCCTCCAGCCGGTTCTGGTAACTGTTGCGCGGTCTCTGAAACCTGCTCGCCTGCTTTCTTCAGTGTTTGTGCAGCCTGCTGCCTGGCCTGCTCCGGCGACCCCTGTTGCTGCTCACTTCCTGGTGGCGACGACTCGCCTGCTTGTTGGGCCTCGGGCGATGAACTGGGAGGCTCTGAGCTCGTTGGGCCCTGTGTCTTCGATGGTTCTGATGGCTCTGACGGCGCTGATGGCTCTGACGGCTCTGACGGCTCTGACGGTCGCGAAGGCGTTGGCGGAGGTGAACTCGATGGTGGCGATGACGAGGGGGGAGGAGTCGGCGGTGGTGAAGACTGTTGCGGTGACTCGCAGCCAGTAAGCGCGAAAACCATCACGAGAACGATCACGAGAGCTTTAGTGCAATAAGTTAATAACTGGCCGATTAGTCTCATAAAAATTCTCTGGATAACGTAAAGATTGTCGCCTGATGAAGCTGAAGCTTAACTGAATAACCGGGTGGAAAGCTGCAATTCCAACCTATTGGACAGGGTGTGAGCAGGAAATGTTCAATTGCGCGGGATAAAATAACTAATGCGGCTCTCGAAACTGTATAGGTCAAGACTGCTGGGCATCCTTAACCGGGACGAGTAGGATTGGGGGTACACATAATCATAGGGGTTAGTGTTGCAATTTCGAGCCTTGTTAAGACAAAGTTTTTATGTGACGGCGATGCTATTGTTTCTTCAATCCTGTACGACCAGTGTTGTAGTGGAAGGGACGGTACCGACTCCGCTCGTTAGCGTAATTCCCGCCAGGATGGGTGTTTACTATTCGGACGAATTCCGGCGCTTCAAGCACGAGGAAGTTTTTCGTGATTCGGGTGGCTGGCATATCGATCTTGGCAAGCAGAATCTGCGTTTTTTCCAGAATTTGACAAAATCATTATTTGCCGAGATTCAGGAAGTTCATCAGCCCCCACTGACGACTGAAGAGATGCGTGACTTGGATGGTGTGTTTATTCCGTCGATTGAGAAGTATGGTTTTTTGACCCCCTCGATATCCGGACTAAAGTTTTACTCTGCGTCGATCGAATATCGCGTTGCGATGTATGACAAAGTAGGGACCAAGGTTGGTGACTGGAACATCGTCGGCTACGGTAAGAGTGAAGGAGGATTATTTTCATCAGATGAAGCCATTAACGAGGCAACGGTTCTGGCTATTCGCGACGGTGGTGCACGAATTGCGATTGAGTTGATTGACCAGCCTGCCGTCCAGGCCTGGCTGCAATCGAGACATGAATCGTTCGAATCGTCGGCGGGCCCTCCAGGCGTCGCTGAAAATATTGAAAGTTCAGAAACCCCAGAAAATGTAGATGGTGTCCCTGATGCGTAATCTGCTTATCGCACTGGTTCTGTTGCCGCTTCTGTCCGGGTGCGTTGCTTCTCGCATTGAGCAATCAAGGGATTCATCTACCGGAATTGAGGCGGATGAGGCTATTGTTCTGCTTGGTAGGGCGAGCTACAACGATAAGCAGACAGAAGAGGGTTTTACCGAATGTATCGCTGATGTACTGGCTGGGGGTGACAATCCCATTCGCTTGATCGGACAGAATCAATTCAGGGATGACCTTTACCCATGGTTCGAGCCCAGAACCGCACCCACATCGGCGGATGAGCTCGGACAGCTGTTTACCGAGCCAGGGGTGAAAGAGCGGATTGCATCTGTCAATGTCCGTTATCTGGCCTGGATTGACGGAGATACGATAACCGTCGACAAAGGCGGTTCCATGAGCTGCACCATCAGTACATTCGGTGGTGGGTGCTTTGGAATGAGCTATTGGGAAGAAGATGCGTCTTACGAGGCGGCGATCTGGGACCTGAAGACGATGACGTCGACGGGTCAGATAAGTGCAGAAGCCAATGGCACATCGTATCTTGCAGGCCTGATTATTCCGATTCCTATCCTGGCGCGGCCAGGAAATGCGGCCTGTAAAGGTTTGGCGAATCAGTTGCGCGAATTTATTGTAGGGGAAACCTAGGCCTCGTCCACTGTCTCAGCGGGTTTTTCTTCCAGGAGTAGTAATTCTTCAATGGGTGTGTCTGCTTCTTCCTCTTGCTTTTCGTCAGGCAACGGCCTGCTGTACAACACCGCAAATAATTGACGGATCTCTAAGGCTTCAGTGGAAACCAGTTCGCCATTGTGAATGCGAGGCCTATACCGGGAAGCCCGGAGAGTCTGGCGGAGAAGCCTTACCCCCTTATTGGGTACGTTTTTGTCAATAATTTCTATCTCTCGAACATGGCCATTCGGTGAAACGTCATATTGTAGATTTACGAATAGCTCATCGCCAGTGGTGACACCGTCAGGTGTGCGCTCAAGATACAGAAAATCAGGGTTTCTTGGGTACAATCTGACCGGTGAATCAAATAAATATGAAGCTAACTGCTGCGTTTCCGGGGTCTCCTGTAACATTGTCCACGCGCTGAGGTAGGTTTCCCGGGCTCTTTCATCAGAGATGATGATGTAGAAATCCCCAAGGTCGACAATTGCCTGGGTTCGATCAGTCAGATCTGAATTGGGATTCGAATCCACTATTTCCAGCGAACGCAGCAGCGCAGCCTCGGCATATCTTCGCTGGGTGATTTCGAGCATTCGAGCGCTGGCCAGACCACGCAGTGGCGTTAAAAGCCGCAGATCATTGACACCGTAGTTGAGTTCAATGATGTCGATAGCCCGGTGGTACAGGTTGACGGAGTCTTTAAACAGGATATTGCGCAGCAGTCTGAGCTCCGTGACAGCCGCCAGCGAGATGGTGTCGCCACGACTAGCAAAGTAACTGCCGAGTTTGGTTAGCGTCGGCAGTATCTCGATTGAATTTGGTCCATAGGACTGTTCCGCAACCTTAAGGCTAAATCGTTGTTGCTGGTCAGCAGCAAGAGAGTTCCGCTGGCGAAGATTAGTGGCAGCCAGGTAACTAACCATCGGTAATTGTTCTTTGTTGTATACGCCCTTGTTTCGGTGGGTGAGGTGTTGCGCCCGGCGAAAGGTATCCTCGGCATCTGTGAACGACCCGAGTAGCAATTGGCAAATACCTTTTGCCATAATGCTATTGATCAGAATCTCATCGAAGGGGTTGGTTCTGGCTTCAAGAAACTCCATCCCCCGTTCTATGATAGAAAGGCCAAGCTGATACTCGCCTGCGGCAACACGAAGAATGCCGTGATTAATCATGACCTGCCCATAGATAGATGGGTCTGTATCCCTCAACGGATCGGCGGAATCGAGTAGGTCCTGTGAGAGCGAGATGGCAGCATCGAATTCAGTGTTCCGCGCATGCAGTCTTATACGCTCGGCCATTGATTGCTGTCTTTCACCGAGAACCGGTTCATAGAGGTATGCCAGTGTATCCTGGTCGGCAATGGCGAGGCAGGGAACAATCAGCAGTAGAGTGAGAAAAAAAATTGTCTTCATTACGTGCCTATGTAATGGGAAGAAAAGGTTTGTACAAGTGAGACGTTCTTTGTCGTGACGGGCAGACCATTGACGAGCCCAGGGCGATAATGGGCTTTCCTGAGCGCGTCAACAACCAATCTGTCTAGTTTGACCGGCGCGGTTGAGTTTATAACTTCAATCTCCTCGAGATCCCCCTCGCTGGTGACGGTAAATGAAAGCTCGATCTTAAGTTCTTCCATTCTTTTTTCCAGTCGAAGTGGAATCACGTTATATAGCTGGTCTTTGCTAAACAGGATTGGATTACCAACCAGTTCCTGAATTTCACGGCCCTGAGATAGTGTTGAATTCCTGTCTGGCACTATAAAGCCCTGATGGGCGTGTTTCCAGTTGATGATAAACCATTGGGGTTTGACGGACAGGTCCTCGAGTATCTCTTCATGCGTGCTTAGAGTCAGGTGGCGTCTATTAAACATGTCCTTCTCGATATGATAGATTTTAGCCTGTTGGGCTAGTGGGTTACTGAAAGCCTCGCGAGCCGAAATAGGGCGAGGATCGACGTCCATGCTTAGCGGACTTACTTCGTTGGCTTTAAGGAAATACTCAGTGGCGATTACCTCTTTGCGCGCAAGAATGTAGGTGTCCGCAAGCTCAAGATAGGCGTTGGCCAAGGTGTCGGGGTCGGTGTTCGAAGAGCGTTTTACCAGCTCTAGCAACTTTTTCGATACGCAACATATGCCCTCCAGGCGACGCGCCCGGCTCAGCTCGATAGCAAGAGGAAGGGGATCCAGGCCCAGGCTGGTGGCTTTTTCGATACCTTCTTCGAGCAACCGGCGCGATCTTCGTGTCTGTCCAGTAAACATGTACCAGTTTGCCATCTCTGAATAAGCAGACAGTATCTCCGGGTCCTGCGGATTCAGGTGGTGAGACTGCACAAAAAACGCAAATTTCTGCTGTACATTTGCAGCCCGATAATTAGCTTCGCTAAGTGCAATTTGGGTGAGTAGGTCGACTGCTTCGAATTGCCTGGGGGTGTAGACACCTTCGTTGCGATGCGCAATGTTCTGGGCGCGGAGCAACTGATCGGTTGCCGATTCGAGTTCATATGCTTCGATGTAGAGTTTGGCGAGCGTTATAACGGGTTCGATCAGCTCGACAGAAAAGGGCCCATGGTGCAGCGTTAATTCTTCGACCTGGTTTTCAAGATCTATGATTGGTTGGCGGGGATTGTCCATTGCTTTAACGTGCCAGCAAGATAAAACCGCAAGCCAAACCAGACTTTTCCAAATCGGGCCTTTAAAGAACTGGTAGAGCATCTGCCGCAATGTGAATAGCCGCCGGAACCAAAGTTAGAGATATTGCTCATATTTTGACCTGAGTTAAACAAAGTGGATAGAGAAAGTTCATTGATTGGTCTATTTGTTGGCTAAATTGAACAGAATGAACCAAAAGGGGGACAAAATATCAATGTTCAGCCTCACTTCATGCTTATCCAGATAAGATAGACTTGCAACCTGATAACCAATGTTTCAATCATAAAAGTATAAGCAGTTGAGTATGAAATACATTTTCCTGTCATTATTTCTGGCGACCTGCGCTTCGGCCTGGGGGATGTCTCTGGAAGATGAGGTGAAGCTGGGCCAGGCAGAACATCAAAAAATAATTGGCAAGTTCGGCATTTATCGCGACCAGAAATTACAGGCCTATATTAACCAGGTCGGTCAACGCGTTGCCGCTGGGAGCTCGAGACCAGAGGTCGAGTACCGATTTACTATCCTGAATGATGACATGATCAATGCATTCGCCTTGCCGGGAGGGTTCATTTACGTCACCCGCGGCATGCTTGTACACATGAATTCGGAATCAGAGCTCGCTGCAGTTCTCGGGCATGAAATTGCACATGTCACGGAAAAACATGCGTTGCGGCGCCAAACCCGGGGAAAGGGAATTAGCGTTTTAAACACGGTATTGACTGCCGTGTCGGGGCAACCGGCACTTTATGAGCTTGGAAACATGTTTGGTGGGGTGTTGCTGTCCGGGTACAGCCGGGAATTTGAGCTTGATGCCGATGAGGTGGGTGCCCAGTACATGGCGAAAGCCGGTTATTCGCCGAGCGCCATGTTAAACACAATAGAAATACTGAAGGCTAAAGATCGAATTGAAATTTCCCAGGCCAGGCTGGAAAACAGGGCGCCGAGGGTCTATCACGGCATCCTGTCAACTCACCCCGATCACGACACTCGTTACAAACAGGCTATCACCGAGTCTGAAAAGCTGCTCAGGGACCACGACGAGTTCATCAAGACGGATGAGTTTCTCCAAAAACTGAATGGCCTGGCGTACGGAAAATCAAGACAGGTAGGTGTGGTCCGCAAGAACACCTTTTATCATCCTAAACTGGGTATCAAATTCACTTTTCCACAGTCGTGGCGTTTCGAAACGCTTCGCCAGGGCGCGATGGTCGTCAACCAGGTGGGTGAGTCGAGCTTTACCATTACGACCTCCAGACTGACGCGAGGTGCAACGCCCGCCAGCTTCACCAAGGAACAACTGGGGTTGGACGTTCGAGAGGGGCGCGAAATCACGATCGACGGAATGCCAGCGTACCTGGGGATTGCAGATAAGGCGGACACTGCTTATGGACCAAGACCTGTCCGTTTCGCGGTAATTTTTGATGAGAGAAAGCGCCTGGCGTATATTCTTCGTGGTGCGGGGAAGTATGACCTGCGTAAAATTGCCGACGATGGCAACTATATAGCCAGCATTTTCAGTTTTGATCGGATGTCCCGGGAGGATTTCCAGCGTGCAAAAACGCCTAAGGTCCAGGTGGTTCGCGCAGAAGAGGATACCACCATGGAACAGTTGGCTGAAGAATCCCCCATTACAAACTACGCTCTGGATACCCTGCGGGTGATGAATGGCCTTTACCCCCATGGCCAGCCGGAAGATGGTCAACTGATCAAAATTATTAACTAGCCGTTTTATAGAGCCGTTTTATAGAGCCGTTTTATAAAGCAGTTTTAGCTGGCGGCCTTGAGCAGTAGTTCGTGAGAGCGAACCTGGTCGTCGTTATCGACACCCTGGATTCTGCCCCGGGCGATCAGGTAGTTCAGCCCCAGTGTTTCCCGGTATTGGTTAAGTTTGTCCTTAATAGCAATACTGTCTCCGACGATAGCCCATTCATCAACGGCGGTTGCGGTATCGCGAAATCTGCTGGCAACTTCGGCATCCAGTGATTCCCTGACCTGTTTTTCCAGCGACGGGTTGTCGGTCACAAACACGGTCCGCATGACAGGAGTGATTGCCACCGGGGGATGACCTGTGTCACGCACGTGACCCTGATGCGCAAGAATGTTTTCCCTGAGACTCGATAGGGTTTCTACCGGTGAGGCGATATAGGGCAATCCCAGAGTGCCGGCCTGTTTGATGGCCAGAGGCCCGAAGGCAGCAACCCAGAGAGGTGGATGCGGTTGTTGTACGGGTAAGGGGGAAAGTGTGATGTCGTTGCCTTCAAATTGCGCTATTGGTTCCCCCTTCCATGCGTTGATCATGAGTTCGAGATTGGACTTGAACCGTTTACGTTTTTCACCGGTGGGAATGCCAAACGGTTTGAACATGGATGCCTGAAACCCTCGGCCGATTCCAAGAATGACGCGGCCGCCGGACAGGCGATCGAGAACCGCGACTTCTTCAGCCGCCAGTATTGGATTCCTGATGGGCAACAGGTAAGAAGTAGTCCCTAGTTTGATTTTACTGGTTCGTGCGGCGACCGCCGCAAGCAGCATCAGTGGCGCAGGTATGGCTGTGGGTCCGGAAAAGTGATTTTCCGGCAACCAAAAGGAATCGAATCCCAAAGATTCTGCGATCTCGCCCTGTTCGGCGAGTTCTTGGGCGAGCCCCTGGGTTCCAAACTTCCAGGCTGTAACGGCAATTTTCATGACTAATGCTTCCTTATAATTTTCTGACCGGTTCAGCTTTGCCCTAGCCGATTTGTGGCAGAATGCCGGACTAGATATGAAACTCTTAATACAAATACTGAAGAAGGAAATTCTGTGAATCCTAACATGCCCGTCATTATTGGTGTCTCTCAAATACTGCAACGAGTCACTGACCTCAATGATGCTAAAGAGCCGGTTGATTTAATGGTGGAAGCTGCGTTCAAGGCTGCCCAGGATTGTGGAAAACCAGGGCTGCTCGAAGAAGTGGAGTCAGTTCGTGTGATCCGCGGATGGTGGAAGTACCACCAACCTGCCGGGTATGTCGCAGAGAAAATAGGCTGCAGCAATGCAGAGCTGGTAGGCACCTGCTACGGCGGCAATATGGTCCAGAGTACGCTTAACGCTACCGCTGTGGACATTGCGAGTGGAGAAAAATCACTCGTGTTGCTGACGGGAGCAGAGATCGGTAACTCACTTGCCAAAGCGAGAAAAAATAGCCAGGAACTCCCGGAGAAGGAAACCCATGGTGAATATGATCGGTTAATCGGTCAGGAAGAACCCATGGCCGGGGAAGCAGAGGTGGCAAGAAGTATTCGCCAACCTATCCAGATCTACCCGATATTTGAGAATGCGCTCCGGCACCATCAGGGTGAGACAATCGAGGAGCATCAGGTCAAAGTTTCAACAATGTGGGCGGGGTTTAGTCAGGTGGCTGCTCGCAACCCGAATGCGTGGATCCGTGATGCCTTGGACGCGACTGCTATTCGTACGCCCGGTAAGACAAACCGGATGGTGAGTTTTCCTTATCCAAAATTGATGAACTCCAATAACTCTGTTGATATGGCGTCGGCAATTATTATGTGCAGTGTTGCCAAGGCCAGAGAACTGGGGGTAGACGAAAGTCAGTGGGTTTACCCTTGGGTTGGTACCGATGCTCACGATACTTATTCGGTCTCGGAACGCGACAATCTTTATTCTTCTCCCGCGATCCGAATCGCGGGTCAGCGTGCGCTTGAACTGGCAGGTCTCGGCGTTGACGACCTGGACTTCGTTGATGTTTACAGCTGTTTTCCGGTTGCTGTACAGGTGGCAGCGGCAGAACTGGGATTGTCATTAGACAGGGAACTCACGGTCACAGGAGGATTAACCTTCGGGGGCGGTCCGCTCAATAATTACGTCATGCACAGTATCTCCAGAATGGTTGAGTTATTAAGGGATAATCCAGGCAAGAAAGGGTTTGTGACGGCAAATGGTGGTTTCCTGACGAAGCACGCATTTGGCGTCTATTCGACCGAAGCGCCGAAAGGCGATTACAAGCATGAGAACCTTCAGGCGGAAGTTGATGCCTGCCCAACCAGGGAATGGCTGGTGAATCATGACGGTGATGTGACCATCGAATCCTATACGGTCATGTTCTCGGGTGACGAACCTGCGGTTGGTCATTTTGCGTGTCTAACGCCCAATGGGAAGCGAACCTGGGCTAATTCTTCGGATCCCGACATCCTGCAGGATATGCAGGTGACTGAATATTGCGGCAGAGCGGCTCGCATTGATGGCGCCGGTAACCTTACGTTGTGATGGTTAGTGAGGTTTGTCACCGGCAAGGCTCACGCGAAGCATTTTTCTTAATTCTCCCTGGTAGTCATTCAGCGGATAGTGCTGGCATGCACGGTTGTCCCAAAATGCCAGGCTGCCGCGTTGCCATTGGAATCGGCACGAAAACTCTGGTTGCATGATTCGCTCGAACAGAAAGTCCAGAATCGGCGCACTCTCGCGTTCAGACATGCCGGCAAATCGTGTGGTGTGCGCCTTGTTGATATAGAGCAGCGGCCTTTTAGTCACGGGGTGCGTTCTTACAACCGGGTGTGTAGCGTGTAGCCCTTTATTGATAGATCCCGGGCGGGTAGCCCTGATGGCTTCGTTATCCGCATCGTTTATCGCCATCTGCCGTCCAAGGAAGCTTTGCATTCCTGCTGAAAGCGAATCGAATACGTTGTACATGTTGGTGAACATGGTGTCGCCACCTTGCTCAGGTATGTCGACGCCATACAAGAGGGCACCCATTGCCGGTGTTTCCAGATAGGTCGTGTCTGAATGCCAGACTCCCCCAAAATTGAGCGTGTCTTCAGGTCTTTTAATGACTTCGACCACCTCAGGAAAACTGGGTAATCCTTTTACGAAAGGGTAGGGTACAGGAGAGCCGAATTTCGAAGCCAGTTTAAAAAGGTTTGCCGGGTCCAGAGACTGATCCCGAAAAAATAGTACAAGATGTTCGCTTAACGCTTCGCGGAGAAAGTCGACAGCTGTTGAGTCAATATTGTTGAGATCAATACCGCTGATAGTGGCGCCGATAGGACCAGCTTGTTGATCAACCTGGTAGTCGCTATTCATGGCTGTCTATTACTCGCTCAAGGCTGTTTATCGCTCGCTCAAGGCTGTTTATCACTCGCTCAAGGCTGTTTATCACTCGCTCAAGGCTGTCTATCACTCGCTCAAGGCTGTCTATGGCTGGATCATGGCTGTTTATGGTTTGTCTAGTGTTCGTGTGCGCAATCGTCGTTGCGACAGCAGAGATAGTTCTGGATATGTGCGGCAGCGAGTATAAGCCCGCCGATCGAGGTGACAATTCGCTCACCTGTAAGGCCTAGCAGGTCGTGGCCGAAGATGGCAGTAATGGTCAATATCCCTAGACCAACGCTGCCGAGAACCAGGGTCAGCTTATCCTTGTGTTGGCGGCAACCAATGGTTAATGCAATGATGCTGATTGGCAGAATCACAGCCATCATGATCAGGTGAAAGGTTGACTCATCGAGCAGAGTGACATTGACGATCGGCAGAATCGTTAGTGCGATCGGAAGTGCCAGGCAATGCAGCATGCACACGCCGGAGAGGACAACGGCTGCCGCGTCCATATACTTTCGTCGGCGATTATTTGGCTGGGAATCCATAGGGCGGGATTTATATCACAAATAAGGTGGCAGTTCCTGCATCTTATTTATGCAGAATTTCGGGCTAGGGTATTCGCTATTTCGTGACTTTAGCTTAACATCGACTCTTCCGTAACCATGCCACCAGCGCAGAGTGAAACTGTGTCAAAAACCCCGCTATTCTCCAGACTGTTTGGTCTCTCTCCGATATCTCCTATCAAGGAACATATGGAGACATGTGAGCGTTGTGTGCTTGGGTTAGTTCCATTCTTTGAGGCGGTGTCTGGCTCTGATTGGGCAGATGCTGAGAAACGTTACCGGGCGGTTTCTGACCTTGAAGGCGATGCAGACGAGCTGAAAAAGAAGGTCAGGTTGAATCTGCCAAGGAGTCTCTTCCTGCCCGTGTCACGCAATCATTTACTGGAAATCGTCCAGGTTCAGGATCGAATAGCCAACGGCGCGAAAGATATTGCGGGATTGATGCTGGGCCGAAAAATGAGGTTTCCAGAGGAAGTGAAGCCAGCTTTAACGGAATTTGTCAAAGCAAGTCTGGATGCAGTGAGCCTCGCCCGGAAAGTCATAGCTCAGTTAAATGATCTTGTTACCACGGGGTTCAGTGGCCGGGAAATAGAGTTAGTAGAGAAGATGCTCGAAGAGCTTGATGATGCCGAGCATAAGTCTGATGTTTTGCAGGTGAAGCTCAGGCGAGCATTGTTTGATCACGAAGCAGACCTGAATCCTGTCAGCGTGATTTTTTTGTACCGGGTGATCGACCAGATTGGAGACATCGCTGACGATGCCCAGACGGTTGGCAATCGCATGATGTATGTAATAGCAAGTTAGGGATTGCAGATGGGCGTTATAGAAGAATTTGGCAGCACGCTGCTGATCCTGACGGTTTGTTTTGGCTTTTTTATGGCCTGGGGTGTCGGTGCTAACGATGTTGCCAATGCCATGGGGACGTCGGTTGGAGCCAAGGCAATCACCATTAAGCAGGCCATACTCATTGCAATGGTCTTCGAGTTTGCAGGTGCCTATCTGGCCGGAGGAGAAGTGACCTCTACCATTCGGAAAGGTATCATTGATCCGGAATTACTTTCCGATGAACCAGAACTCCTGGTCTACGGTATGATGTCTGCGTTGCTGGCGGCTGGCATTTGGCTTTTTATTGCGACGACTTACGGCTGGCCAGTATCAACAACGCATAGCATTGTCGGTGCAATTGTTGGCTTCGCGTCTGTTGGTATTTCCGTTGATGCGGTCAACTGGATGAAGGTAGGAAACATAGCTGCAAGCTGGGTGGTTTCTCCGGTGCTAGCAGGTACCGTTGCCTTCTTTTTGTATATGAGCGTTCGACGTTTCGTCTTTGATACGACCGATCCGTTTGCTTCTGCCAAACGGGTTATTCCCTTTTACATCTTCTTGGTCGGGTTTGTGATTTCGATGGTGACGATGGTAAAGGGACTCAAGCACTTAGGGCTGGATCTGACCTTTCAACAGGCAATATTGTATTCAATGGTTTTTGCAAGTCTGGTCTGCCTGATTGGTGTTGTGGCATTGACCAGGATCAAACGGGTAGTTGCCTCTTTGAACCATGACATTGTGAATATCGAGCGTATGTTTGGTGTGCTGATGTTGTTCACGGCCTGTGCCATGGCTTTTGCTCATGGATCAAACGATGTCGCGAATGCGATCGGGCCTCTTGCTGCTGTCAATAGCATTATTGAATCTGGCGGCGACGTTGTTCAAAAAGCAAGAATGCCGACCTGGATACTATTTCTTGGTGGGGCAGGTATCGTTGCAGGTCTGGCCATCTATGGCTATCGGGTAATGCAAACGATTGGTACGCACATCACAGAGCTGACCCCCAGCAGTGGCTTCGCTGCCGAACTTGCTGCAGCAACCACCGTGGTATTGGCTTCAGCTTATAGCTTGCCCGTCAGTACAACCCATACGCTGGTTGGTGGTGTTCTGGGTGTTGGCCTGGCCAAAGGGCTGCATGCGCTTAATCTTCGTGTGGTTGGTACTATTTTCCTTTCATGGCTGGTCACACTACCTGCTGGTGCAATACTTGCGATCATCTTCTTCTATATCTTCAAGGCGATCTTCGGGACCGGTTAGCCTGGTTTTGATCAGGCTGCTTCAACTTCAACTTTTATGCCCGTCATAAATGACTGATTGCTGATCTTTTCGAACGACCCTGGGCCAGATGGCAACAGGTTGTTCGCGTTTGAACCTGCAAATTTTGCTGCTGTCTTCATGGTTTTCCCTGGGTAACCCCAGCCGTGGGTAATAGCAACTGTTCCTGGCTTGAGAGACTCGTCCAGAGCAACCACCGTCTTGATTTCCCCGAACTCATTTCTCACCGTCACACTGGAACCCTCGCCCAGGTTCCTCGCCCTGGCATCATCCGGGTGAACATACAGCGGGTTATTCTGGTGTTTTGGCCTTTTAAGGGAAGGTACATTGTGAAACCAGCTGTTGATCATGTAATTGGTGCGCCGGGAAATCATTTTGAGCTGATCTTCAGGTTCGCGGCCGAGTTCATCGAATAGCTCCCGGCATCGGCCAATGGCCTCATCGAAAGATGCAGGCATACAGTCCACTCTAGAGCTTTCAGTCTGAATAACGTTGCTGAAAAACTTGCCCGGCGCGACGGGGTTCAGTAACACAGTGCCTGAAGACTTGACGTCATCGATGCTGAGGTTAGATTGTCGTAACATATGATCAAATCGGCTGAACAACCCGAGTCCATCGATGGCACCCTGATAGTCGTCTAGCTCGCGATTTTCCGTTGCGAAACCCTGCGCCAGTTCAATCTGCCGCAGAATCCACCATTCAGGTCGCCTTTCTGCCTTGGGCGGCACAATGAAATCTGTGTACTGGATGAAAGGTTCTTTCTGCATCCCCAGGCCGCAGATATTGATGTCTGCGCGTTCAAGCATATCGGTTGCCGGGAGAACATAGTCAGCGTATTCAGCGGTTGCGGAAGGATAGATATCAATCACCATCACGAATTCGAGCTGCTCGAATGCGCTTTGGAGTTTTTCCCCGGAACCCATTGATAGAATCGGATTACCCGAGATCACGATGAGCCCCTTGATCGGGTTATCTTCGCTGAGAATCATATCTGCCATAAGGTTCCCGGGTAGCGAACCACGAATTCTTCGCACATCACCGAGTGGGGTCGGCTCATATTTAACTTCACCCTGCAGCCGCCCTGCTTTTGCTGCTGGATAAAAACCGCGGGAGTAAACGTTGCCACCGGGCTTGTCTAGATTGCCTGTTACGACGCTGAGCATAAATAGCAGCCAGTAGGCGAGCGAGCCCTGCCGACCCATGTTGACGCCGGTGGACATGTAGAAGGCCGCGCTTTTCGCCGCGCCGATGTCATTCGCCAATGCCTCTATCGATTGTGCGCTGATGCCAACAACATTGGCCACCTGCTGCGGACTGTACTCATCGATGAAAGACCGGAGTCCTTCTATGTGATCTGCGTGATCCTGAATGTATTCGTGGTTGACCATGTTCTGGTCAAACAGGTGGTGCAGAATAGCTGCCATCAGGTAAACATCTGTATCTGGCTTTACGGGTACATGAGTCCCGATCCCTTTAATCGATTCGTTGTGGCGAGGGTCGACAAAACGAATGTCGGCACCTCTTTTTGAGGCGGCTCGCAGGCTCTCCATTGGGTCAGCGATAGAGATGAAGCTCATGTGGGAAACCCGGGGGTTTGCGCCAAAGATGAGCAGGAAATCAGTGTTATCGATGTCGGGTATCGGGTGGATGGTACTGGATCCAAATACGGCTTCTGAGGCCGCGAATTTATTGGCGCAGTCCTGCGTCCCAGAGGAAAAATTTCGGCGAACTTCATTGTTAAGTAAAAACGAACCGATAGCAGGTCCTGCCAGTGAGTTAAATGCCAGCGGGTTGCCTGTATAGGAGGCAACCGATCCAGGGCCGTACTTTTTTTTCAATGCAGCGATTCGTTCCGCAATTTCACTGGTTGCAGTATCCCAGGAAACTCGCTCAAGATCGCCTTCAGGCGATCGGCGCGCAGGATAATCCAGCCTGTCGGGGTCCTTGTGAATCTCCAGCATGGCGATTCCTTTGTGGCATGCAAAACCTTTGGTTACCGGATGTGACTTATCCGGCTTCAGGGAAACGATTTCATTGTTATCGACTTCTGCGACAAGTCCACATGAGGGTTCGCATACCCGGCAAAATGTTTTGACTGATTCCACGGTGTTTCCAGTTTAAAGAGGCAAGCGTTACCGTAAAGGCTCGTAACGCACAGGTCAAATATGTAAGAACTCGTTATAATGCTGATTATTTAACAAAATGGAGTAAGCCGTGTTTGCAGATAAGGTTGTGGTGGTCACCGGGGCCGCCGGCGCGTTAGGTCACGCCGTATTTGAGTATTTCGCGAACGGTGGTGCGCGGGTCGTTGCTCTGGACTACAGTCATGAGTTGCTGGATTCCGCCTTTCCTGTGAAAGATTCCATGCATCAATACCAGGAAGTCGACCTGACCAGTCGAAATAGTTGTCAGCTGGTACTGTCAAAGGTCATTGATGATCTGGGACAAATTGATGTCCTGTGTAACGTTGCCGGAGGGTTTTTAATGGGTGAGGCTGTTCACGAGACCTCAGATGCGACCTGGGACTTTTTGTTTAACCTCAACACCGGCTCCATCGTGAACACGAGCAGTGTGGTTGTACCTCAAATGCAAAAGCAGGGTAGTGGCAAGATAGTCAACATTGCTGCGAAGGCAGCCACCCAGGGTTTTGCGAATATGGGCGCTTACACAGCGTCAAAGGCAGCTGTGATGAGACTCACTGAAGCCATGGCAGCTGAATTGCGAGAGCAGCAGATTAATGTCAATTGCATTATGCCGGGTACGATTGATACACCCAGGAACAGGGAAGACATGCCCGATGCGGACCACAGCACGTGGGTTCCCCCGTCACAGCTAGCCAGTGTGATAGGGTTTCTGGCCTCTGACGCTGCGGTTGCAGTGCACGGTGCCGCAATACCAGTAGATGGATTGAGTTGATGATGAGTGAGTGGATTTTGTATGACGTCGCTGATGCGGTTTGTACCATTACGATGAATCGCCCTGAGAAAAAGAATGCAATGAGCTTTGCGATGCTAAGCGACTTTATCGCAGCATTTGCCCGGGCCGGTGAAGATGACGACGCGCGCGTGGTGGTCCTGAAAGGGACGGACGGGGCTTTCTGTGCAGGAACTGACCTGTCAGACCTGTCTTCCATACCAGGGGAAAAGCGAGGTCTTCGCGGCTCCGCAGAGGAGAGAGGTAAATGGTGGCCTATCATTGAGTGCCCTAAACCCGTGATTGGTGTTGTTGATGGTCCTGCAGTAGGGATGGGGGCTGAATTCGCATCTCAGTGTGATATCAGGATCGCCTCCAACCGGGCCCGCTTTGCCTGGAATTTTTCCCATCGAGGGTTGGTTCCTGATACCGGTGCAGGGAGTTGGTTGTTACCAAGACTTATTGGAACCTCACAGGCGCTGTGGTTGCTGTATTCCGGTGAGTTTATTTCAGCCAGGGAAGCGCATGAGCTTAAATTTATTTCCGGCGTTTTTGAGTCGGAAGAGCTCGAGGGAAAAACAAGGCAACTCACGGATGCCATTTTGAAGGGCTCACCCTTTTCCCACCAGCGTATTAAGGCGTTGGTTTACGAAGGGCTGGGCTCGGATGTTGGTGAGCACATGGTTAACCACACCGCGGCACTGGCAGAGTGTTTTAAGTCTGAAGATCACAAGGAAGGTGTCGCGTCGTTTCTTGAACGACGCACGCCTAACTTCAAGGGTAATTAAATGAGTGAAATACGTCCCTGGATAAGAAAGGCTAGCAGGAAGCTCGTTGACTGCCGGGTGTTTACTGTCAATGAGTCGACTTCGATTTGCCCGCGAACGGGAAATGAACATAATTTCTTTTTTATTGGTACCGCGGATTGGGTCAATATAGTGCCG